>Ga0206129_10000021_pt1 | contig 265043 bp, 227 predicted proteins | sample Helgoland_Spring_8_FD_148616 | JGI IMG/M metagenome (GOLD analysis project Ga0206129, IMG submission 148616) | Pelagic subsurface seawater microbial communities from Kabeltonne, Helgoland, North Sea - Helgoland_Spring_Bloom_20160502_2 | ecosystem: Environmental > Aquatic > Marine > Epipelagic...
ACTGTCCTAATGTTGGTAACTTAACAGCAGTTGGAGCAAATCCTACAAAAGCTACATTTACATGGGATGCTTCAAATGGTTCTTATGAGTTTGTAAGATTGAAAGCTAGAGTTGACTCTATTTCAAATCCTTCAGGTTCTGATTGGTTCCAAATTGGTGGAGCTGGAGTTGCTTATGGTACTTATACTAAAGATAAGAATGGTTTAACTGCTGGTGAGACTTATAGAGGTCAAGCTAGAGCATTCTGTGATCCAAATGGAGGAGCTTACTTCTCATTATCTTGGACTCCATTAGTATACTGGACTCAGCCAACTTCTAGAATTGAAGGAGGAACAGCTATTGCTAACTTAGATGTTTATCCTAACCCATCAAGAGACTTATTCAATGTGACTTTCACATCTGAAGATGTACAGGATCTTGAAGTTAGAGTAATCAATGTAGTTGGTGAAGTTGTTTATACTGAAAACTTACAACAATTTGTTGGTGAGTACACTAAATCAATTGATTTAGAGTCTTACACTAAAGGAGTTTACTTCTTAGAAATTACAACAAATAGTGGTGTAGTTAACAAAAAATTAATCCTTCAATAAAGAAACTGACCTTAATTAATCTAGAAAACCCACTCGTTAGAGTGGGTTTTCTGCTATTAAGTAGGCTTCACGTTTCTTATTTCTAAATTTTTTAAAATTTTTTTAAGTAAGTTTGCTTTATGAACAAATTACTATACATATTACTTTACATGCCAATAATTAGCTTTACACAAAATCCTAATTATTCTGAAGATATTGCTCCAATAATCTATGGAAAATGTTTGCAATGTCATTATAGTGGTGGTATTGCTCCCTTGTCTTTAGAAACATACCCAGATGCAGTTGCTAATGCGGGATTAATTCAGCATGTTGTTTCAAATGGAGAGATGCCACCTTGGCCACCAGACACTACATATCAGCGTTTTTCCTATGAAAATATATTATCCCTAGATGAAATAACAATGATTACAGATTGGATTACATTAGGTGCCCCTATTGGAGATACTAACTTATTACCTCAAATCCCGATATTTCCAACTACTTCAAGTTTAGGTAATGCTGATTTAGAAATTCAGATTCCAACTTACTCAAGCACCGCAACTTCAAATTCTGATGATTATGTTTGTTTTTCCATACCAACGGGCTTAATGCAGAATAGAGAGATACGAGCTATTGAGGTAATACCTGGAAATTTACAAACAGTACATCATGCAATAATTTCATTGGATGCTTTTCCAAATAGTTCTATTGTTACTACACCAAATTGCATGGGACCTCAAGGAGGTACCATTTATACCTGGGCACCCGGATCTGTTCCTTTAATTTATCCTTTAAGTCAGACATATGATTTTGGAGTTAATTTACCAGCAAATAGTAGTTTGTCTATTTCTATGCATTATCCTGAAGGAAGTTTTGGACAATTAGACAGTACTAAAGTAAAAATTTATTTTCACCCTGTAAACACAGCAATTAGAGAAATATATAGTGATTATTTAATAAATGAAGGTCTTTTATCCCAACCATTTATATTACCTCCAAACCAGATAACTGAAATAACAGGAACATTTGGACCTACTAATCAAGATTATTCTTTTATGTCAGTATTTCCCCATATGCATCTTCTTGGAAAAAGTATTGAGATGTTTGCTGTATCACCTTTAAATGACACCATAAATCTCATTAAAATAAATAATTGGGATTTTGAATGGCAAGGTGCGTATTTATTTAAAAAATTTCTAAAAATACCATCAGGAAGTATGATATATGCTACTGGTTTTTATGATAACACACAAAGTTTATCAAATCCAAACCCTGTAACTGTTCAATCAGGTTTAAACACACAGGATGAAATGTTTGTTGGTATTTTTCAGTTTTTAGATTATGAGATAGGTGATGAAAACATTATTTTAGAAAGTACTAATATTGTATCAAGTAATAGTTCAAATCTTCCATTTAATTTAAACGGCAAATTTTCTAAAGTAGTTGATATATTAGGAAGAGAAACAAAAGAATCAAAAAATATCCCGCTTTTTTATCTATATGATGATGGAACGGTGGAGAAGAAAATAATTATTGAATAAATAAAAACCCACTCAAATGAGTGGGTTTCTTTTTGGTGGAGCTGGGGGGTATCGAACCCCCGTCCAAACAAGGAATTATATAACTTTCTACATGTTTATCTTATTTTGGTTTTCGAAATCAGGTTGGAAATAAGCAATCCAAACCTAATCCTTAGCTTTTTAAAATTTTGCAAGTATATAAAAGCAATAGACCCACTATCCTGATTTTGATTATGTTTCAAGATTTATAGGAGACAGGAAGTCCTATAAAAGAAACAAAAGCTTACGTAATTATATAAATTAGGCAGCTAAAGCGTAATTATTTTCGCCAATTAAAAATGTGAATTTTAATATTTACGAGCTAAAATACAATGCTCGACATGCTTACTACAAAACGCACTTGCAGTCAAATCCAGTCAGCCCCAATAAATTAATGAACTTTTGCAAAACTACAAAAATCACTAGTTAAGTGTTGTGCTTTTTTTACTTTTGTGAACGAAATATATATAGATTATGAAGATAGGCGTTTTAAAAGAAGAAAAAGTACCAGTTGATAAGCGTGTTCCACTAACGCCAAAGCAATGTAGAGTGCTGCTTAATACTTATCCTAGCCTCGAGATTGCAGTGAAAAGTAGTAGTATTAGGTGCTTTTCTGATGATATGTATATAGCAGAAGGAGTACAAGTTGTTAATGACTTGTCTGATTGTGATGTGTTAATAGGAGTGAAGGAAGTGCCAAAAAGTTTACTAATACCTAATAGAACATATTTCTATTTCTCTCATACTATAAAGGAACAGCCTTACAATAGAGGTTTGTTATTAAAAATGATGGCACTTAATATTAGTATGGTAGATTATGAGGTGCTGAAAAATCATAAAGGAAAACGACTTTTAGGATTTGGAAGATATGCTGGTATTGTTGGTGCTTATAATGGCTTTTTGACTTATGGGTTGAAATCTGGTAAGTATAACTTGAAAACAGCTCATAATTGTGAGGACAGAGTAGAAATGGAAGGTGAGATGAATAAGATAAAGCTAAGCAATGAAAAGATAATTGTAACAGGAAATGGTAGGGTAGGAAATGGTATTTTGGATATAATTCAGAAAGCAAATATAAGAGAGGTTTCAAAATCAGAATTCCTAAACAATACGTTTAATGAAGCTGTTTTTATTCACCTTAATACTATGGATTACAATGTTAGAATTGATGGTTCCAAATCTAATAAATATGAATTTTATAAGCAGCCAGAATTATATTGCTCCTCCTTTATGAATTATGCTAAACAAGCTGATATTTTTATTGCAGGACATTATTATAGTTCTGGTTCTCCTTATTTATTTACTAGAGAGGATATTAAACATCTAGACTTTAAGATTAAAGTTGTAGCTGATGTTTCTTGCGATATTAATGGGCCTATTGCTTGCACGATAAGACCTTCAACTCTTTCTGATCCGATTTACGGATATGACAAACAAACTGGACAAGAAGTAGATTTTAGTAACGAAGATGCAATTGCAGTTATGGCAGTTGATAATTTGCCTTGTGAGTTACCAAAAGATGCTTCTGAAGATTTTGGAAATGAATTGCTTGAAAAAATATTACCTTCATTAATTATTAGTGATGATGAGCAAATTATTGCAAATGCTACTCTTTGCAGAAATGGAGATTTAACACCAAATTTTGAATACTTACGAAATTACGTAAACGGAAATTAAATTACTTTTAACTCAGCAATAGTATCAGTAGGATTATCTGATTTAAATATAAAGCTACCTGCTACTAACACATCAGCACCTGCGTCTAATAATTTTCTTGCGTTAGATGAAGTTACCCCACCATCAATTTCTATATGTGTATTTAGACCTTGATTTTTAGCCATCTGTCTAAGTTTTCTTACTTTGTTGTAAGTCATTTCTTCAAACTTTTGTCCTCCAAATCCTGGATTTATTGACATTAATAAAACCATATAACATTCAGGTAAAATATCTTCTAAAACAGTTACTGGAGTTGTTAAGTTTAGGACCACACCAGCTTTACATCCCGCATCTTTAATCTGAGTAAGTGTCCTGTGTAAATGTACTGTCGATTCGTAGTGCACAGTAATGATATCTGCACCAACTTTTGCAAACTCTTCAATATAGCGTTCCGGCTTTTCTATCATTAAGTGTACATCAAGCGGTTTTGTAGCGTGTTTTTTTATAGCCTTAATCACTGGCATTCCATAAGATATATTTGGTACAAAATGACCATCCATTACGTCAATATGAAACCAATCCGCTTTGCTATTATTTATCATTTCACAATCTCTTTGAAGGTTTCCGAAATCTGCTGCTAATATTGAAGGTGCTATTTTGTGTGACATTTTTAATTCTTTTTTGCAAACATAGATAAAAAAAGAGGGCTAAAAGCCCTCTTTCAATTTATCCTAAATAAGTTTTCAAGATTTTACTTCTTGATGTTTGTTTTAGTCGCCTAACAGCTTTCTCTTTAATTTGCCTAACTCTTTCTCTTGTTAAATCAAATTTCTCACCAATCTCTTCAAGAGTCATTGCATGTCCAGCATTTAATCCAAAATATGAAGAAACAACATCAGCCTCTCTAGCTGTTAAAGTGTCTAAGGCTCTTCTGATTTCTTCTCTTAGTGATTCTAACATTAGCAGTGCATCAGGGTTTGGGCTGTCTTCTGAACCCATAACATCATACAAGTTACTATCTTCACCTTCAATTAAAGGGGCGTCCATTGATACATGCCTTCCTGTATTTTTTAATGATTGCTTAACTTCAGTTATTGAAAGCTCTACTAAATCTGCTATTTCTTCAGCAGTAGGAGGTCTTTCAAATTTTTGTTCTAAAGCTGCATACGCCTTATTAATTTTATTAATAGAACCAATTTTATTAAGTGGTAACCTAACAATACGTGATTGTTCCGCTAAAGCTTGTAAGATTGACTGACGAATCCACCAGACAGCATAGGAAATAAACTTAAATCCTCTTGTTTCATCAAATCGCTTTGCTGCTTTAATAAGTCCAAGATTTCCTTCATTAATTAAATCAGGTAGAGTTAATCCTTGATTTTGATATTGCTTAGAAACAGAAACAACAAATCGTAAATTTGCTTTGGTTAGTTTTTCAAGAGCTCTTTCATCACCAGCTTTAATTTTTTGTGCTAACTCTACTTCTTCTTCAGCAGTAATTAAATCTACTCTTCCAATTTCTTGTAAGTATTTATCAAGTGATGCAGTTTCTCTATTAGTAACTTGCTTTGTAATTTTTAGTTGCCTCATTTCTTTTTTTTTATTTAGTAATCTTGTGCACAGCCATTATACGATCAGTTTTGCAAAAGGTTACATTTTAGTATAAAAAATATTATTTTCTTTCTGGCTTAGGTAAAAGTACTTTTCTTGATAACTTAAGTTTACCACTTCTTTCATCAATAGCAATTAATTTTACTTCAATTGTATCACCTTCTTTAAGCACATCCTCAACATTCTCGACTCTTTCCCATGCTAACTCAGAAACATGAACTAATCCATCGGTGTTTGGAGCAATTCCAACAAAGGCGCCATAAGGCATAATTGATTTTACTTTTCCTTTATAAATTTCACCAACTTCTGGCATAAATGCAATTGATTTAATTTTTTCAACTGCAGAATCAATACCATCTTGATCAGTTCCTAAGATCTCGACTACACCCATATCATCAATTTCTTCAATAGATATATTTGTTCCTGTAGATGCTTGTAATTCTTGAATGATTTTTCCTCCAGGACCAATAATCCCACCAATAGTTGATTTTGGAACTTTTAATACTACAATTTTTGGAGTTTGAGGTTTTAACTGAACTCTTGGCTCTGCAATTGTTTCAATAATTTTTTCTAAAATATGTAATCTCCCCTCTTTTGCTTGGTTTAAGGCCTTATCTAAAATTTCGTAAGATAATCCTTGTACTTTGATATCCATTTGACAAGCAGTAATACCATCAGCAGTACCACAGATTTTAAAGTCCATATCTCCTAAATGATCTTCATCGCCTAAAATGTCAGAAAGTACAGCATAGTTGTTTGGGTCTTTCTCATCAGAAATTAACCCCATTGCAATACCAGAAACTGGTTTTTGGATTTTAACTCCTGCATCCATTAATGCCAAAGTACCGGCACAAACTGTTGCCATTGAAGAAGATCCATTCGATTCTAAAATATCCGATACAATTCTTACTGTATAAGGATTCTCAGTAGGAATCATCTTCTTTAATGCTCTTTGGGCTAAATTTCCGTGTCCGATTTCTCTTCTACTTACATTAAATTTCATTCTGGCTTCTCCTGTAGAGAAAGGAGGGAAGTTGTAGTGTAAGTAGAAACTTTCATGTCCTTGATGGGTTACTCCATCTAAACGGTTTACATCAGTAGCTGAACCTAAAGTTACAGTTGTTAATGATTGAGTTTCACCTCTTGTAAATACAGCTGATCCATGTGGACTATATAAATAATCTACTTCACACCAAATAGATCTTATTTCAGTTGTTGCTCTTCCATCTAATCTCTTTCCTTCTGATAACACCAGATTTCTTATCGCTTCTTTTTCAACATCATGGTAGTATACCCCAATTAATTTTGAATCATATTTTTCAGCCTCATCTGCTGATAAGCTTGCAATCCAATCTGTTTTTACAGCTTTAAATTTAGTTGATCTCTCATCTTTACCTAGTCCTTCTGATGCTACAGAATAAACTGCATCATAAGTTTCTGCGTTAATTTTATTTTTTAAATCTTCATCATGATTTTCATGACAATATTCTCTCTTTTCAGTAGAAACACCAACTTGAGCAGCTAATGCTAACTGTGCAGCACATTGTACTTTAATTGCTTCATGTCCAATTTTGATTGCTTCAATCATTTCAGCTTCTGAAACTTCACTCATTTCTCCTTCAACCATTGCAACACTATCAGCTGATGCTCCAACCATAAGGTCAATATCTGCATTTTCTAAGTCAGCTGCTGATGGGTTAATTACATAACTTCCATTAATTCTTGCTACTCTACATTCTGAAATTGGTCCATTAAAAGGAATATCAGAAAGTGCAATTGCAGTGGAAGCGGCAAGTGCAGCTAAAGCATCAGGCTTTACATTAGGGTCATGTGAGTTTAAGGATATCATAATTTGCACCTCAGCATGATAATCACTAGGAAACATAGGTCTTAATATTCTATCAACCAATCTCATCACCAATATTTCTTGGTCAGTTGGTCTTCCTTCTCTTTTTAAGAATCCTCCAGGGAATCTGCCATCAGCAGCAAATTTCTCTCTATAGTCTACTGTTAATGGTAAAAAATCTACTCCTTCTCTAGCTTCAAAACTAGAAACTACAGTTGCAAGCATATGAGTGTTTCCCATTCTTAATTCAACTGAGCCGTGTGCTTGTTTTGCTAATTTTCCTGTTGAGATAGAAATTTCTCTTCCGTCTTCTAATGTAATAATTTGTTTTTCTTCTTTTATCATCTTGTCTTCTTTGTTTATAAATTAAAAAAGGCAATAAAACTATTGCCTTTTTTAAGTTTGTTTGTCTTTTATTATCTTCTTAGACCTAAATCCTTAACTAACTTCCTATAAGCTAAGATGTCTTTTCCTTTTAAGTAGTCTAATAATTTTCTTCTTTTACCAACCATTAATTGTAATGATCTTTGTGTTCCGTAATCTTTACGATTGCTTTTTAAGTGCTCAGTTAAATCAGATATTTTCTTAGTAAATAATGCTACCTGGGAGTAAACTGATCCTGAATCTTTGGCGTCTTTACCAAATTCTTTGAAAATGTTTTCTTTTTTTTGTGTTGTTAAGCTCATATTCTTCTTTTTAAAACCTCTTTATTTATGGGCCGCAAATTTAGTAAAATATTTAATAAATTGCCTTTTTGATAATTTATTTATTTTTTGATAATTCTGAATAGTTGTGCAAGTTTTTCTTTTAATTCTTTTCTGTCAATAATCATATCAATAAAACCGTGTTCTTGTAAGAATTCTGATGTTTGGAATCCTTCAGGTAAATCTTTACCAATAGTTTCTTTTACTACTCTAGGCCCTGCAAATCCAATTAGTGCATTTGGTTCTGCTATATTCATATCTCCAAGCATTGAAAATGAAGCAGTTGCTCCACCAAAAGTAGGGTCTGTACATAATGATATATAAGGTAACCCATCTTTTCCAAATTGTGCAAGTTTTGCTGATGTTTTTGCTAATTGCATTAATGATACTGCTGCTTCCATCATTCTTGCTCCTCCTGATTTTGAGATAATAATCATTGGATGTTTGTTCTCTCTTGCATAGTCAATTGCTCTAGCAATTTTCTCTCCAACCACCGATCCCATTGATCCTCCAATAAATTTGAAATCCATACTTGCAATAACAACTGCTTCTCCTTTTAGTTTTCCATGCGCAGTTCTTATAGCATCTTTCAATCCTGTATTTTTTTGCATTGATTTTAATCTATCTGTATATTTTTTCTTGTCAGAAAACTTTAAAGGATCTAGTGAAGTCATATTTGCATCAAGCTCAGTAAATTGATTATTATCAAATAATAATTCAAAATATTCTTTTGAGCCAATTCTAGAATGGTAATTACAATTAATACAACAATGAGAATTCTGTTGATGTTCCTCTGTAGTGATAATTGTTTTACACTTTGGACATTTGTACCAAAGCCCATCAGGAGTTTCTTTTTTCTGATGAGTTTCGGTGGTAATTCCTTCTTTTATTCTTTTGAACCAACCCATATTATGCGTTTGTATTTATGTTATTTAAATCTTTAAATGATCTTGTTAATCTTGTTTTAAAAGTAAGCTCAGCCTCTCTTAAATATTTTCTAGGATCATAATACTTTTTATTAGGTATTTCCTCTCCTTCAGGGTTGCCAATTTGAGTTTTTACATAATCATTTTTCGCTAAAAAGTAATCTCTTACTCCTTCAGTGAATCCCCATTGTAAATCAGTGTCAATGTTCATTTTGATTACACCATATCCTATAGCTTCAGTAATTTCTGCTTGACTCGATCCTGAACCACCATGAAAAACAAAATTAATTGGCTGCTTTTCAGTTCCAAATTTTTCTTCAATAAATTTTTGGGAATTATCAAGAATTTTTGGAGTCAGCACTACATTTCCTGGCTTGTATACTCCATGTACATTTCCAAAGGCAGCTGCAATAGTGAATTTATCACTTATTTTCATTAATTCTTCATAAGCATAAGCTACCTCTTCAGGTTGTGTGTATAGTTTAGAAACATCAACATCTGTGTTGTCAACTCCATCTTCTTCCCCACCTGTAATTCCTAACTCAATTTCTAAAGTCATGTCAATAGCACTCATTCTTTTTAAGTACTGTTTACATAATTCAATATTTTCTTCTAAAGGTTCTTCCGATAAATCAATCATATGTGAAGAATACAATGGTTTTCCGTATGCTGCATAGAATTCTTCACCTGCTTCTAGTAGCCCATCAATCCAAGGTAATAATTTTTTTGCGGCATGGTCAGTATGTAAAATGATACTTGCTCCATAAAGTTCTGCCATCTGATGAACATGCATTGCTCCAGAAATTCCTCCTGCAATAGCTGCTTCATGATTTTCATTAGACAGCCCTTTTCCTGCATAAAACACACAGCCCCCATTTGAGAACTGAACTATAGAAGGTGAATTTAATTCTGCTGAAGTTTCCAGAACAGCATTTACTGTACTTGTATTACTAACATTTACAGCTGGTAAAGCATATTTATTTAGTTTTGCATCTGCAAATATTACTTGTAATTCTTCTCCTGTAAGCACGCCTGTCTTAAATTTAGACATAAGATTATATATTTTTAAATTTGGAATAACAAAATTATAAGATTGTTGTTAATTTGAGCACGGATTTTCCAATAATTTCATATTATTGATTATTAATAAAAAACAAAGCTAGTGATTACTAAAAATCAGATTAAATTTATAAAGAGTTTGTCACTTAAAAAGAATAGAATAAAGGAACAATTATTTATAGCTGAAGGGGAGAAGATAGTTTCAGAGCTATTGAAGTCAGATTTTGAAATTAAAGATATTTATGCAACAAAAGAATGGAAAATAAATTGTGATAGTATTACTCAAATTAGTAAAGGAGAGTTGCAAAGAATTAGCAACTTAAAATCTCCTAATAAGGTGTTAGCCATTGTTAATTTTAATAATCATAAAATTATAGAACATGAAGGGATAACTCTTGTTTTAGACGAAATAAATGATCCAGGAAATTTAGGTACAATCGTTAGAATCTGTGACTGGTTTGGTGTAAAACAAATTATTTGTTCTAAAAATACAGTTGATATATTTAATCCTAAAGTTGTGCAATCTGCAATGGGTTCTGTATGTAGAGTGCAAGTTAATTATACAGATTTAGAAAATTATTTATCAGAAATTAAAACACCTATTTATGGAGCATTTATGCATGGTAATCATCTAAACGAAGTTAAGCTTCCTAAATCTGCCCATTTAGTAATGGGTAATGAAGCAAATGGAATTTCTCCTGAAATTAATAAATTAATAACAGATAAAGTTTCAATAAAAAATATTGGAAAAAGTGCAGAATCATTAAATGTAGCGGTTGCTACTTCAATTTTATTGCATGAGTTTTGTGATTAATCTTACCCAAAATAAATTGTTCTTACCACCTCAATCCTTCCCAGCCACACGTATTACAAACATATCGTCTAGCATCAAATATTCTGAAAGTAAAATGGTGTATTAGTTGATCTTTTTGTGTTCTTCTAACTCTGTTTAAAGCTGCATGGCAATCAGGGCAATAATTATTACAATGACCATCAGATTGTTTTTTTCCTATTTTTAGATATCTCGCAAAAATTAATAGTATAAGATACACTATTACAAGTAGGAAAGTTACTAAAAATTGATCCATTAAGTTGTGGTTTTATTTTAGCAATATTACATAAAATATTAGCAGGTTTTTTATTTTTAGCAAAAAATCTACCTAAATTATAAAATGACAAAAAATAATTTAACTTATTAAAATGAAAAAGATTTTAATTTATTCAAAAGTAAACGAAAGCATCCAGCCGTTTGTTGTTAATCGATTAAGTGATTGATTGTAAATAGATTCGTCCTTTGAAAGCAAGTTAAGTAATCCGTAAGATAATTTTATTTGTGGAGAGAATTTAAAGTATTCTAAATAAAAATCTAATCCAAAACCAACTTCACCCATTAAATCATTTTTTTTCAATTTTACAATTTCTTGCCCTTTATCATCAATTTTATCTTGAGAAGCAATATCTATACTGTACTTTAATCCTCCAATTACATATGTTCTGAAATTATTATATCTGGCAGATTTGTATTTAATGTAAATTGGAAAATCAATGAGTGTAGATTCTATTCTCTTAATACGCATATCATCTTTTTGTTCTTCATCTATAAATCCATAATATAAATGTCTTTCTCCAAAAACTAAAGTTGGTACAAATCTTAAATCTGTATATTTTCCAATTCTGAGGTTAGATACAATACCCAAATTAAATCCTTTTTGACTTTTTGAATGCAGTGTTTTTAAAGTGTCATTTGTAATAGTATTCGAATTCTTCTGCATGTTAAAGTTTAAATCATTTATTCCTAGTGTAAAACCAAAATGTAATTTTTTGAAATCGTATTGTATTAAGTTTTGTGCTCTTTTATTCCTTTGAGCTTTAGAATTAAGTGTCCCTAAAAACAAGGCAAGTAAAAGGAAATATATAGTGAGTTTTTGCATCAGCCCCTAAACGAATTCTGTTTTATTTTATTGCGATATAAAGTGATACAATTCCAAATGTGAGAGGGATGTGCTTACAATCTCTAAATCCTACATTTTTAAGTTCAACAATAAATTTTTCTCCTGATGGAAAAGCATCAACAGATTCTGGCAGATAAGAATATGCTGATTTGTCCTTAGAAATCCATGCCCCAATAGTTGGCAATACATAATGAAAATACAATTTATAGAATTGTTTTAATGGAAAATATTTTGGAGTAGAAGGCTCTAAAATTACTAATATTCCATCCTTATTTAAAACTCTATTCATTTCTGATAAACCTTTATTAAGATCCTCAAAATTCCTAACACCAAATCCTGCTGTTATAGCATCAAATGTATTGTCATTAAATGGCAAGCTCTCAGAGTCTGCTAATTGAAGAGAAATTCTGTTATTGAGGTTTTTTTTCTTTATTTTCTCAATCCCAACATTTAGCATCCCTTGTGAAATATCTACGCCAGTAATTTTTGCATCTGTGTATTTTGCTGCACTTACTGCAAAATCTCCTGTTCCAGTTGCAATGTCAAGTATTATTTTAGGATTATTTGTTAGCTTTTTAATTGCAATTTTACGCCAAACATTATCCATTCCTAATGATAATGAATGATTTAAAAAATCGTAGCTATTGGAGATATTATCAAACATTTCAGAAACTTGTATTTTCTTGCTTTTTGAACTATTGTAAGGTGTCACTTTTGACATTATTAAATATGTTTTTTTGCTTCAGTAAGCAATTTGTCTTTATTAATTGGTACTACTCCAACTTCCTCACAAACTATTCCACCAGCTAGATTAGAAAGAATTGAGAGTTGTGTGTAATCCATTTTTGAAGCAAGGCATAATGATGCTACAGATACTACTGTATCTCCAGCTCCAGAAACATCAATAATGTTTCTTTTAAATGCAGGTGTATGTGTAAAGTTCTCTTTTGAGATTACACAAATACCTCTTTCTGATAAAGTTAAAAGGATACCATTAGCATTTAATTTTTCTCTTAGTTTACTTGTTGCTTTCTCAATTTCATTTACTTTATCAGCATTAAAGTCAATATTCAGTCCATTTTTAATCTCTATTAGATTTGGCTTAAATATGGTACAGTTTTTATAGGAATTGAAATTCTGTTTTTTAGGATCTACTATTGTTGGTATTCCTTTTTTATTTGCTGCTGATATTACGCTTTCAATAACTTCAGAAGTAAGTATCCCTTTGTTGTAGTCTTGTAAAATAATAACATCAATATTAGCCATTAAACTTTCGGTAAGTTTTAAGAATTCTTTAGCTTGAATGATAGGGTGAGTTTCTTCCTCATCAATTCGTAATTGGTGCTTTTTTTCAGCAATTACTCGAGTTTTTATAGTTGTTTTCCTTTTGCTATTAGCAAGAATTCCTGCTGTTGAAAGGTTTGATTCTTTCATTAATTTTTTAAACAAAATACCTCTATTTCCTGTACCAACTAATGAACAAAGTATAGGAGTTGCTCCAAGTGCTTTTAGATTAAGTGCAACATTTGCTGCTCCACCTAATCGGTTTTCATGTTTTTTCACTTCAACAACAGGAACAGCAGCTTCTGGAGACATTCTATTAATTTCTCCCCACATATAAGCATCAATCATAGCATCACCTACAATAAGGACTTTTTTATTGTTAAAATTCTGAAATAATGTTTCAAAATCCATTAGCTTAATTTTGCTAATTGATTCTTAATTCTTCCCATTGCCTCCATCAATTTATCATCTGCTGCTGCATACGAAATTCTAACACATTCAGGGTTACCAAAGGCATCACCAGCTACAAAAGCAACATAACAACTGTTTAGTAAATACATACAAAAATCATTTGCATTGTTAATGTTAGTAGTGCCGTCAGATTTACCAAAATAATAACTCACATCAGGGAAAACATAAAACGCTCCTTGAGGGATATTACATTTGATTCCTTCAATATTATTTAGTTCATTTAATATCATATCTCTCCTTTTTAGGAAAGTAGCTTTCATATCAGTAGTAACTTCTTTAGGATTGGCAAGCATAGCTGTTTCAGCAGCTTTTTGTGCAATTGCACAAGTTGCTGAAGTTATTTGCCCTTGAATTTTGTTACAAGCTTTTGCTATCCAAAGTGGTGCGCCAATAAAACCAACACGCCAACCTGTCATAGCATATCCTTTACTTACTCCATTGACAGTGACTGTTCTTTCTTTCATGCTAGGGATTGTTCCCATTGAAAAGTGCCCTTCAGTAAAGTTAATATGCTCATAAATCTCATCAGCAACAACATAAATATTAGGATATTTCTCCAGCATTTTTGCGATAGCCTCAAGTTCATCTTTTGTGTAAACCGTTCCACTTGGGTTACAAGGTGAACTGAACATCAATAGCTTAGTGTTGGGTGTAATTGCAGCTTCTAATTCTTCAGGTGTAACCTTAAAATCACTATCAATTGAAGATGGTACTTCAACTGGTACGCCTTCAGCTAGCTTTATGATTTCAGCATAACTTACCCAGTAAGGACAAGGTAAAAGCACCTCATCACCAGGGTTTAGTAAACTCAAACATACATTGGCAAGCGACTGCTTTGCTCCGGTAGAAGTTACAATTTGATCAGCGGTAAATTCTAAATTATTATCTCTTTTGAATTTGGTAACAATAGCGTTTCTTAGTTCAGGTAAACCAGGTACTGGTGTGTAGTGAGAGTAATTATCTTCAATTGCTTTTTTGGCTGCTTCTTTTATGAAATCAGGTGTGTCAAAATCGGGTTCTCCAAGGCTTAAGGCAATTACATCATGCCCTTTAGCTTTAAGTTCTCTACTCATTCGTGCCATTGCTAGGGTTGCTGATTCTGCAAGGCGATTTAGTCTATCTGATACTTTTGTCATGCTTTTTTTATTGTATTTTTTAGAGGTGGCAAATATAGGAAATAGTTGTTGGTTGGTTTTACTAGTTGTTTGATTTTGTTTTCTATTTATAAATTTGTAATTTTGAAGCATGAAAAAGATGATTTTAATACTTATTTTGGTAATTAGTTGCACAACAATTACTAAAGCTCAAAAAGTATTCTCAGTTGAATATGCAAGCCAAGCTGATATTAAAGTATTTGTTGCTGACTATGAAAGCAGAGCTGATTTATCTGTTTATAAGGTTGATTACGAAAGCCGAGCAGGAAAGAATGACGGGAATTGGTTTTTTGTAGATTATGCAAGTAGGGCAGACAAGAAAATCTTCTTTGTGGAATACGCTTCACAAGCTGATATTATCATTTATTTTGCAGATTACAGTAGCGGGGCGGGATGGAAAAAGAAAGAAAAAATGCATTTATTTTATTAAATCAAAAAATTACTATACACACTATTTTCAGCATCTATAGTTTACTTAATAATTGATAAATAGAAATCCCTTTAATTAATTCTTTCTCTAGTAATTTAAGTTTTCCTTCAGCTAGAAATAAATTGTATTTTTTGCTGCCTAATTCTTCTTTTACTAAATGATGTAGCCAGTAATTATTTTGGTTTTTTCTATTTTCATTTTTCCATCCACTGCTTATCATTTGTGTATCAAAATTATTTATTGTTTCAAATATTTCTAATACACCAATATTTTCTAAAGCTGAGCAAGTGCTAACTTGTGGCGTCCAACCATTTTCCATAGCAGGGAATAGGTGTAATGCTCTTGTGTAAGCTAGTGCAGCATTCTTGGCATTTGTGATGTTATCGCCATCCGCTTTGGAAATTGCAAGTGCATCAGCTAGTTCCATTATACCTCTTTTAATACCTTGTAATTCATCACCAGCACCTGATAGCATCAATAGTAAAAAGAAATCTACTAAATAGCTTACAGTGGTTTCGCTTTGTCCAACACCAACTGTTTCTATAAGGATAATCTCAAAGCCAGCAGCTTCACATAAAATAATACTCTCTCGTGTTTTATTTGCTACTCCACCTAGCGTTCCACTACTTGGGCTCGGTCGGATAAAAGCATTTTCATCAGCTGCTAATTCATGCATACGGCTTTTATCACCTAATATGCTACCATGGGTTCTTTCGCTTGTTGGGTCAATAGCCAATACAGCTACTTTTTTTCCTTGGCTAGTAAGTAGTTTTCCAAAGGACTCAATAAAAGTACTTTTACCAACCCCTGGCACTCCTGTTACTCCAATTCTAATTGATTTTCCGCTATATGGTAAACAGACTGTAATTAAATCTTGAGCTTGTTTTACATGCTCAGGCAAAGTACTTTCTAATAGAGTAATCCCTAGCCCTAAAGCAGTTCGGTTTCCTTCTATTATTTGCTTAGCGAGTTCCATTATTTTACTGCTATTACCGATATTTCTACATTTACATTTTTTGGCAATGCCGATACTTGTACTGCCTCACGTGCAGGAGGATTTTCTCCAAAAAATTCAGCATATACTTCATTTATGGATGCATAATCGTTCATGTCCTTCATGAATATACTGCACTTTACTACATTGCTAAAGTCCATATCCGCTGCTTTAAGTACTGCTAATATATTCTGCATTACCTGAGTTGTTTCAGCTGTAATATTTTCTATTACTAAGTATTCTGTAGCTGGATTTATTGCAATCTGTCCAGAGCAATAAAGCGTATTATTACTTAATATAGCTTGGCTATAAGGCCCAATTGCTGCAGGTGCATTTTTAGTTGATATTACTTTTTTCATGTTATTTGTTTCTTTGCCCAAATATAGCACTTCCTACACGAATCATAGTACTACCTTGTTCAATTGCTAAATTATAATCTCCACTCATCCCCATAGATAGGTTAGTGATGTGGTCATTTTGTATAATATTGAATACAGTTTTAAGGTTTTTGAATTCTTGTGATATTTGCTGAGTGTCATCTGTAAAAGTTGCCATGCCCATCAATCCTATAATTTTAATATTCTTAAATTCTTTTGCTTGATTTAGGGCACTTTCTACTTCCTCAATTCCAAAACCAAATTTACTACTTTCAGTAGCGATATGAACTTGTAAAAGGCAGTTAATTATCCTATTATTATGCTCAGCTCTTTTGTTTATTTCATTTAATAATTTTAGGCTGTCCACTGCATGAATTAGAGAGACAAAAGGAGCAATAATTTTTACTTTATTCGTTTGCAGATGCCCAATCATGTGCCAAGCGATATCCTTAGGTAATTCCTCAGCCTTACGTGCTAATTCTTGTACTTTATTTTCTCCAAAAATTCTTTGTCCTGCATTATAAGCCTCAAGTATAGCAGTATTTGGTTTCGTTTTGGAAACAGCAACTAAAGTTACCTTACTTGCTAAGCTACTTTGTATTGCTTTTAAGTTACTAGCAATTGTCATTAGTCTATTGAGTATATGATAAGACCCGATCGTAATTTTGGTTCGATATAAGTGCTTTTTGGTGGCATACTTAAGTTATTATCAGCTACTTCTTTTAATGCATTTATAGCAATAGGTTTTAGTATAAAAGCCACTTCAAATTCTTTACTATCTACTTTATTCTTAATTTCGGATAGTGGAGTTGTACCTGATTCAAATACTATGTTTTGATCCGTTTTCTCATCTGATATATTAAGGATAGGTGCTAATATGTTATTCGACAATATAGCAGGATCTAACTTGCTTACACAATCTTTTTTTACTGTGCTTTCTTTTGCAATTAAGGAATACCAATCACCACTTAAATACATCGATATTTCATCTATTAAAGTAGGGGAGTAAAGAGTATTTCCTTTTTTTCTTACAGTAAATGATTTGCCAATTTCAGTAATTAATTCTGGAGCATTTAATCCATTAGTATGTTTTACTAATCGGTTAAAATTAATAATATTTAGTTGATTTTCATCAATCAAGAAACTCATAAAATACTGACTGTTTTCTTTATTGCTTGTTTCTGATAATAGAGCAGAAGAAGCTGACCTATGGTGCCCATCTGCAATATATAAATTATCAATTGTGGCAAAAGCATTTGTAATGGTATCAATGTCATCCGTATTATTTACTAACCAGAGTTTATGAACTACTTTATTAGTTGTGGTAAATTCATATTCAGATCTAGTTCCTTTGTACTGCTGTATAATAGCTGTTATAGTTGTATTTTCTTTATGACATAATAAAACAGGTTCTGCATTGAACCCAGTAGTATCCAAGTAGCTTTTGAACATATCTCTTCTAGCTGTAAGCGTATGTTCGTGCTTTTTTATATTACCATTTAAATAATCAGCCACAGCAGTAGCTCCAATTATTCCTTCAAATGTATGGTTTCCGTGTATTTGCTGATAAATATAAAGAGATTCAGAAGGTTCAGTTATTAAGAAACCAGCCTCTTTAAATTTATTAAATTTTTCTTTTACAGCTTTAAATTTTTCTACTCCATTCAATTTTATTTTATCATCATAATCAGGATTAATAATGTGTAAAAAAGTAAAAGGGTTGTGTTCTAACTTCTCCTTTAAAGTTTCATCTGAATAAGATAAATACGAGCGAGAAGCTACTAAATTTGCTTTATCTCTTGTTGGTCGAATGGCTTTAAATGAGCGAACGATAGCCATTTCTATTTATTAAAATGAGTTGCAATTTGATCAGCTAATTCTGTCCCAATTCTCTCTTGTGCTTCTAGAGTTGCTGCACCAATATGTGGTGTAAGAGAAATTGCATTATGCATGCAAATATGTATACTTGGTGTTGGTTCATTGTCAAATACATCTAATCCAGCATAAGCTAGTTTTTCTTTATCCAATGCAAACATTAAGGCAGTTTCGTCAATTACTCCACCTCTAGAAGCATTCACAATTCCAGCACCAGTTTTCATCATTCCTATTTCTTCAGCACCAACTACAGCCTTATCTCCAATTTTAGGAATATGTAAAGTAATAAAGTCAGAATTTGAAAGCACTTCTTTTAAGCTTTCAGTTTCAATAGTAAATGATTTTTTATCTCCATTAAAGAAGTCTAAAGTAATGTTAACTTCCTGAATAAATTTATCGTGAGCAATAACCTTCATTCCAAGCCCAATTGCTCTTTTTGCCACCTCCTGTCCAATACGACCAAAACCGATAATTCCTAAAGTTTTTCCTGCAAGTTCTCTACCATTAGCGTAGGACTTTTTTAAGCCTTTAAAATCCGCATCTCCAATTAATGGCATTTGACGATTACTATCAAATAAGAAACGCACCATTCCAAATAAATGAGCAAAAACAAGTTCAGCGACTGAAGCTGATGAGGCTGCTGGAGTATTAATTACATTAATTCCTTTTTCACGAGCATAATCTACATCAATATTATCCATTCCTACACCTCCTCTTCCTACTATTTTCAAGTGAGGACAAGCATCAATTAATTCTTTACGGACAGTAGTAGCACTTCTGACTAAAAGTACTTCATAGTTTTCAATATTAATAACATTTATTAGATCCTCTTGTGCTACTTTTTTAGTTATTACTGCAAATCCTTTTTCTGTTAAAGCATCAATCCCAGCTTGTGAGATTCCATCATTTGCTAATATCTTAGTCATCTTAATTTTGTTCTAATTTATTCATTACATCTACTAATACTTGTACGCTTTCAATTGGCATTGCATTGTACATGGATGCCCTAAAACCTCCAACAGATCTATGTCCTTTTATTCCTCTTATTCCTGCTGCATTCCACATAGTGTTGAATGCTTCTTCTTTGCTGCTATCTGTTAATAAGAAACAAACATTCATATTTGAACGATCTTCCTTTGCAGCTGTTCCTTCAAACAAAGGGTTTCTATCAATTTCTGCATATAATAAATCTGCTTTATCTTGATTCATTTTTTCAATTACCTCTACACCTCCTAAGTCTTTTAACCATTGTAAAGTAAGCATAGATACATAAATAGGGAATACAGGAGGAGTGTTGAACATACTATCCTTACTGATATGCGTATTGTAATCTAATATAGTTGGAATATTTCTTCCTGTCTTTCCTAAAATATCATCTTTTACAATTACTAAAGTTGTTCCTGCAGGACCCATATTTTTTTGAGCCCCTGCATAGATGATGTCAAAATTACAAACTTCAATTTTTCTGCTGAAGATATCCGAACTCATATCACAAACCATGAGGGTAGGGCAGTGCGGAAATTTTTTCATTTGTGTTCCGTAAATTGTATTGTTGGAAGTACAATGAAAGTAATCTACATCGCTAGGGATTGTATATCCTTTAGGGATGTAACTGTAATTTTTGTCAGATGAATCACCTAATACTATTGCTTCACCTAAACTATTGCCTTCATTAATTGCTTTTTTTGCCCATGTCCCAGTATTAGTATAAGCAGCTTTACCACCTACTTTCATTAAATTCATGGCTACCATCAGAAATTCCATACTCGCCCCACCTTGTAAGAAAAGAACTGAATATTCTTTAGGAATATTTAAAAGTTCTTTTACTAGAGAAATAGCCTTATCCATTACATCTACAAAAGGTTTACTTCTATGTGAAATCTCAATTAAGGATAAATTATCATCATTAAAATTAAGCACAGCTGCCGATGCTTGTCTTAAAACTTTTTGTGGTAGTATACATGGTCCTGCTGAAAAATTGTGTCTTTTCATTATTATTTTATTCTTTCTAAATAAGCTCCTTTTTCAGTATCAATTTTAATATTATCTCCTTCATTTATAAATAAAGGAACATTTATAATCGCACCACTTTCTGTAGTTGCTGGTTTAGTTGCATTTGTTGCTGTATTTCCTTTTACACCTGGTTCAGTAAATGTAATTTCTAATATTACCTGAGAAGGGACTTGTGCTGATAAAGGCATACCCTCATCAGCATGAAAAAGGACCTCAACTGTTGCTCCCTCTTTTAGGAATTGTACATTTTCAATGAAGTCTTTTTGCATCATAATTTGTTCGTAATCATCATTATTCATCAAATGATAATCATTACCCTCAGCATACAAAAACTGATATTTTCTATTTTCTACCCTAATTACATCAATTTTTACTCCGGAAGTAAAAGTATTATCTAATAGCCTTCCTGTATTTAAATTTCTAATTTTTGTACGTACAAATGCAGGTCCTTTTCCTGGTTTAACATGCAGGAAAGATTCAATTTTCCAAGGATCTCCATTGTGATTAAAACATAATCCGTTTCTAAAGTCTGCTGTAGTTGCCATAGTTTTTATTTTTGATTATAACCTTTCATAATTCCTCTTCCTGAATTCTGTACAAAAGAAATGATTTCATCTCGTTCTGGTGAGGCATTTATTTCAGTTTCAATTTTTAATAATGCTTGCGTATTGTTATTGTTGTTCTGAAATAAAATTCTAAAAATTGCTTGAATCTCTTTTATTTTATCGTCAGAAAACCCTCTTCTTCTTAATCCAATAGAGTTAATTCCCACAAATGATAAGGGCTCACGAGCTGCTTTTATGTAAGGAGGAACATCTTTTCGTACTAAGGATCCTCCAGAAACCATTGCATGTTTTCCTACAGATACAAATTGATGAATTGCAGAGAGTCCTCCAATGATTGCATAATCACCTATTGTAACATGACCTCCAAGAGCTACTGAGTTTACAATTACGCAATTATCTCCAATAATGCAATCATGTGCAATGTGAGCATATGCCATAATTAAACAATTATTTCCAACTATTGTTTTACCACTTGCTGATGTTCCTCTATTAATAGTAGCACATTCTCTAATTGTACAATCATCTCCAATTATCGTTAGGGATTTTTCTCCTTCGAATTTTAAATCCTGAGGTATAGCAGAAATTACTGCACCAGGAAAAATTCTGCAATTTTTTCCAATTCGAGCCCCTTCCATTATGGTAACATTACTTCCTATCCAAGTTCCACTGCCAATTTCTACATCTTTTTCAATAGTAACAAATGGTTCAATTACAACATTTCTTGCTATTTTAGAGTCAGTATGTATAAAAGCTAATGGCTGATGCATAATATTATTTTTTAGGTGCTATTTGTGCTAATAAATCTCCTTCTACAACAATTTTTCCATTAACAAAACCTTTACCATGCATGTGGCAAAGTCCTCTTCGAATAGGGGAAATTAAGTTTAATCTGAAAATAATTGTATCTCCAGGAATTACTTTTTTCTTGAATTTTGCATTGTCAATTTTCATAAAGAAAGTCAAGTAATCCTCAGGGTTTTCTAACGAGCTTAAAATTAAAACCCCCCCTGCTTGAGCCATAGTTTCCAATTGTAAAACTCCAGGCATTACAGGCTCTCCTGGAAAATGACCTTTAAAATAATCTTCATCAGCTGTTACATATTTTACTCCTACAATTGATTCCTTTTGTATTTCTCTAATTTCATCAAGAAATAAGAATGGTTCTCTATGTGGTAAAATTTTCTTAATATTCTCTTTGTTATACAATGGAGCTTCTTCAAAATTGATTACTGGGGCAGTTTTATTCATGTTTTCAATCATTATTTGCTTTAATTTTTTAGCAAAATTAGTATTATTTTTATGTCCTGGTTTAGTTGCAGTAATTTTTCCTTTGATAGATTTTCCTACCAATGCCAGGTCGCCTATTACGTCTAGTAGCTTGTGTCTTGCGGGTTCGTTTTGATGTCTTAAAGTTAAGTTGTTAAGATATCCTTTTTTATTAACTGTAATCTCAGTTCTATTAAATGCCATTCCTAGCTTAGCAAGTTTCTCTTTTGTTATTTCATTTTCAACAACAATAATTGCATTATTTACATCACCACCTTTTATTAAGTCACTGTCTAATAAAACCTCAAGTTCATGTAAAAAACAGAATGTTCTGCTTGCGGCAATTTCAGTATTAAAATCTGTGATCGAATCTAAAGAAGCATTTTGAATCCCTAAGGTTTCTGAATTATAATCAATCTCTACATCAATTTGATATTCATTGGAAGGAGTAGCGATTAAGGTTGTTCCCGTTTCTTTATCAGTGTATGAAATTTTTCTATTTATTTCAAAGAATTGTTTTTTTACATTAAGAGTTTGAATTCCTGATTTTTGAATGAGAATTGCAAAATCCTTTGCACTTCCATCTAAGATAGGAATCTCAATATTATCGACTTCAATAATGAGATTATCAATTTCAGCACCAACAACAGCTGCTAAAATATGTTCAACAGTATTTATTTCAGCTTTTCCTTTTTTAAGCCCAGTACTTCTATCAGTAGAAAACACATTATCAATATCAGCCTTTATTACTGGATTTTCTTCAAGGTCAGTACGGATAAATCTAATTCCTGTATTTGCATCAGCAGGAACAAGTGTCATATTTGTAAAAACACCTGTGTGAATTCCAACTCCTGAAATAGAAACGCTATTTTGAATGGTTTTTTGTAGTTTAGGAGTCATTTTCTTTTTTCAGTTTATAGAGCGTTTGATACATCTGTGGTAACTTTTTAAAAATAATATATGCTCTTTGATAATCTCTAATATCAAAAGCCATAGGTCCTTGAACTATCGCTCCTTTCTCATTAATATTTGAAGCAATCCCACTTTGTCCAGCAATTTTTACTTCATCAGCAATTGTAAGATGACCAGATACTGCAACTTGCCCACCAATCATACAATTTTTTCCAATTTTTGATGAGCCAGCAACTCCAGTTTGTCCAGCAATTACTGTATTTTCTCCAATATCTACATTATGAGCAATTTGTATTAAATTATCAAGTTTTACTCCTTTCCCAATTTTTGTAGATCCCATTGTAGCTCTATCGATAGTAGTATTTGCTCCAATTTCTACATTATCAGCAATTTCTACATTTCCAATCTGACTAATTTTGTTGTAATTATTGTCTTCATTAGGAGCAAAACCAAAACCATCAGATCCAATTACAACTCCAGAATGAATGAAGTTATCCTTTCCAATTTTACAATCATGATAGATTGATACATTTGGAAAAATAATAGTGTTTTCTGAAATGCTGACATTCTTACCAATGTAACAATTTGGGTAAATTTTTACATTTTTTCCAATTGTAACTCCCTCACAAATTGTTGTAAAAGCACCAATATAAACATCATTAGCAATTGATGTGTCTTTGCAGATATCAGCTTTGTTTGATAGGCCAACTTTATTGAATTTCATCTTATTGTAAATCTGTAATAATTTACTAAATGAAGTGTAAGCATCTTCAACTTTTATTATAGTAGATTTTATTGATTTTTCAGGTGTAAATGATCTATTTACAATTACAACGGATGCATCAGTAGTGTAAATGTACGGAGTGTATTTTTCATTTGCTAAAAAGCATAAATCCCCAGAGCACCCTTCCTCAATTTTAGCAACTGAAGTCACTGCAATATTCCCATTCCCCTCTATGTCTCCGTTAAGTAAATCAGCAATTTGTTGAGCAGTAAATTTCATTTGGCGAATTTAATAATTTTAATCGTTTTAGATGTTAAAATTAAATCTTGTTAGGATAGCATAAAAAGTATTTATTTACCGTTTTGTTTAAAGCATCAATATTGAATTGATCTGATGCTGAAGTAATATCAATTACGTCTCCATTTTTCATTAAAATATTGATGTTAGATTTTTCAATGTTGTAAGTGCTATTACTAACCTTATCAGTAAAGATAAAGTAATTTACTTCTTCTGATGATATATTATTTTTTTTAAGAAGTTCCATTTCTTTTTCTTTTATTTCGGACTCAATAAAGGAGTTTTTTTGGACTTTAATTTTAAGAATATTTCTGTTTAGAATCATCTCAGATAAATTTGAAAGCACAAAATCCTCTTCTTTTTTCCAATATTTTAAGCAAATAAAAATATCATTATCATCAAGTTCAGCAAAACTCTCAAGAAGGTTATCATCATTTTCAAAATCAGAGATACTAAAATTGTTTTTTAAGAATAATGAAAGTGCTGGAGTTGCAAAAATATCATGATTATTCATCATTAAATATTTAGCTCTTTTAAGTACTTTAATTAACATATTTTCAGCCGCAACAACAGTTTTGTGTAAATAAACCTGCCAATACATTAGCCTTCTTGCAATCAAGAATTTCTCAATAGAATAGATTCCTTTTTCTTGTACTACAAGTTTATCATCAACAACATCAAGCATATTTATGATGCGTTCTGTGCCGATATTTCCTTCAGTTACTCCAGAAAAGAAACTATCTCTTTTCAAGTAGTCAAGCCTATCCATATCCAATTGAGAAGAAACTAGCTGGTGTAGGAATTTCTTTGGATGTTTATTATTAAAAATATCAATAGCTAAAGATAATTTTCCATTAAATTTTTCGTTAAAATTGTGCATAAATTGTGAAGAAAGATGTTCGTGTGAGACATTAGAGACAATTGAATTTTCAAGCGCATGAGAGAACGGTCCGTGACCGATATCATGCAAAAGAATAGCAATTTTCAGGGCCTCTGATTCTTCATTGGAAATATCGTGTCCTTTTTGTTTTATCTGATTTATGGCTTTGCTCATTAAATGCAAACAGCCAATTGCATGATGAAAACGTGAGTGATGAGCACCAGGATACACGAGATATGAAAGTCCTAATTGTGAAATTTTTCGTAATCGTTGGAAAAAGGGGTGGTCAATTAGGTCTGTAATTATTCCGTTTTCTAGGGTTACAAATCCATAAATAGGGTCGTTAATTATTTTATCTTTTTTTTTGGAATGCATATAGGCAAATAACGGATTTTTTTTAATTTTTGTAAAACATAAATCAATAAAATATGATAAAGATACTTTGGGCAGATGATGAGATAGATTTATTAAAACCCCACATTATTTATTTAGAAAATAAAGGGTATGATTTAACACCTTCAAAAAGTGGTGATGAAGCATTAGAAATACTAGAAGAACATAAATTTGATTTGATTTTTTTAGATGAGAATATGCCAGGTTTAACTGGTTTAGAAACTTTAACTATAATTAAAGAAAAACATGCAAATATACCTGTAGTTATGATTACCAAAAGCGAGGAAGAGAGTATAATGGAGGAGGCAATCGGCTCAAAAATTGCAGATTATTTAATTAAACCAGTAAATCCAAATCAGATATTATTAGCAATTAAAAAGAATATTGATTCAAATAGGCTGGTTGAAGAGAAAACCACAAGAAATTATCAGCAAGATTTTAGAAATATTAGCACTAAATTATCATCATACCTAAATAAAGTAGAGTGGTATGATATTTTTAAGAAACTTACTTTTTGGGAATTGGAGTTGGAAAAATCGGTTGATAATAGTGTAGAACAAATTCTTGAAATGCAGAAAACTGAAGCAAACTCTCAGTTTTTTAAGTTTGTAAAACAAAATTATAAAGATTGGATACAAGGAAATGAGGCACCTTTAATGTCACATAATATTATCAAAAAGAAAGTTGTACCATTAATGAGTGATAGAAAACCCACTTATATGATTCTGATTGATAATTTAAGATACGATCAATGGAAAATTATTGAACCTTCAATATTAAAAGATTTTGAAGTTCTAAAAGATGAGATGTATACTAGTATTTTACCTACTGCAACTCAATATGCCCGTAATGCAATTTTTTGTGGAATGTTACCATCTGAAATTCAGAAAAGGTTTCCTGATATGTGGAAGAATGATGAAGATGAAGGTGGGAAAAATATGTTTGAAGAGGAATTTCTTTTAGATAATCTGCAGAGACTAGGTAAGAGAGCGTCTAAATCATCTTATACAAAAATAACAAATCTTGATTTTGGAAGAAAAGTAGTGAATAAAATTCCAAATATGAAAACTAATTCATTGAATGTGATAGTTTATAATTTTGTGGATATGTTATCTCATGCTCGTACTGATATGAAGGTGATAAAAGAATTAGCTGATGATGATGCTGCTTATCGTTCTTTAACCGCTTCATGGTTTGATCATTCTCCATTAAAAGATATTTTAAAACAGATTGCCAAGCAAGATGCAAATTTAATTATCACAACTGATCATGGGACAATAAATGTAAATAAACCTTCCAAAGTTATTGGCGATAGAAATGTAAATGCTAATTTAAGGTACAAGCAAGGAAAAAATTTGAATTATAAGGAGAATGATGTTTTTGAGATGGAAAAACCATTGGATTTTTATTTACCAATCCAAAATGTAAGTAGTAAATATATATTTGCAAAAGAGGATATGTATTTTGTATATCAAAACAATTACAATCAATTTGTTAAATTTTATAAAAACACTTACCAGCATGGTGGAATTTCAATGGAAGAGATGATAATACCAATAATTACTTTAAAAACTAAGTTATGAGTTTTACACTTATTGTAGATGATTTAGAGCAACTTCCTAAAATTACAAAAGAATTTCTGACAAGAACTTCCCCTCATAAGAAGTTCGTTTTTTATGCTGAAATGGGAGTCGGAAAGACAACTCTAATAAAAGAACTATCTTCGCAGTTAGGAGTGAATGATGTTGTAAGTAGTCCTACTTTTTCAATTGTTAATGAATATCTGACAAAAGAAGAGTATAAAATATATCATTTTGATTTTTACAGATTAGAAGATGAGCAAGAGGCATTTGATATGGGATATGAAGAATATTTTTTTAGTGATGCTTATTGTTTTATTGAATGGCCTGAGAAAATTCCTAACTTGATAGAAGATGATATGGTAGTTGTAAAGATGCATCTTGATGGAAATAAGAGAGTGATTAATGTATTAATTTAGTTATGTCAAAAGAAAAAATATTCAGTTCATTTGGTTTGATGCCAAAAGAAGAAATGCTAGAAGTTAAACCAAACTTTAAACAATTACAAATTGGCATTCCTAAGGAATCATCATTTCAGGAAAACCGAGTAAGTTTAACTCCTGAATCTGTTGGTTTATTGGTAGCAAACGGACACAGTATCATCATTGAAAAAGGAGCTGGAGAAGCAGCAAATTTTTCTGACAAACAATATGCTGATAATGGAGCAGAAATTGCTTATACCAAAGATGATGTTTTTAAGGCAATGTTTATTCTTAAAATTGAACCTCCTACAAAATCAGAATTAGAACTTATGCATAAAGGCCAGGAATTAATTTCTGCAGTTCAAATGTGCACTCAATCAGCAGAATATTTTAAAACCATAAATAAAAAAAATATTACAGCTTTTGGTTTTGAGTTTATTAAAGATACTCAAGATAAATTACCTATTGTAAGGAGTATGAGTGAAATTGCTGGTAGCACTTCATTATTAATTGCTGGTGAGTATTTATCTAACGTAAATAATGGAAAAGGATTGATGCTTGGAGGGATTTCAGGCATAATGCCAACTAATGTTGTTGTAATAGGTGCAGGAACTGTTGGAGAATATGCATGTAGAACAGCAATGGGGCTAGGTTCATCAGTTATAGTTTTTGATAATTCTGTTTCAAAATTAAGAAGATTGCAAAACAATATCAATCAGAGAGTTAGTACATCTTCAATTCAGCCAAAGGCTTTAATGAAAGCATTGAGAAGAGCAGATGTTGTAATATCAGCATTGCGAATTGGTGATGGTAGAGTACCTTGTATTGTAAGTGAAGAAATGGTTCAACAGATGAAAAAAGGAGCTGTTGTAATTGATGTAAGTATTGATCAAGGAGGTAGTTTTGAAACTTCTATGGTTACTACTCATAAGAAACCTACTTTTACAATGCATGGTGTTGTTCATTATTGTGTGCCAAATATTGCATCAAGAGTTTCTCGTACAGCGTCAATGGCAATTAGTAATATTTTAACTCCTATTTTACTTAGAATATCAGAAGAAGGTGGAGTAGAAAATACGATAAGAAAACATGAATGTTTACGTAATGGTATTTATGCTTACAAAGGAAGTAACACGAATGAATTGTTAAGCAGGAATTTTAAAATTCCGTTTAAGGATTTAGAACTAATAATGGCAACAAGATAGCACTATGAGAAGAAGACTTTTATTTTTTGGATTTGGAGCATTGATAAGTATTTTCTTCCTCTCAATGGGGCCAGAAAACAGATTAAAAGACACCTTTTATGCATACATGGATTACTTTGATATGGACAAGAGAGTAATTACTCATCTTTATCCTAATTCTACTGATACTGATGGAAATGTAATTGCAATAGCAACTGATTTTACTACTCAGGCTGAGTGTCAATTAGTGTATTATAATATCACAAAAGAAGATATACTTACAGTATTAGAAGATGGAGAGGTAAATTTTGATTTATCAGAGGAAGATGGAGAGCCTTGCCAATATTATGTAATTGAAAACTCAGTAAAAGGATATAATTTAGCAGTGACTTTTGAGCTTTGTTATTATGATGATAAAAGCGTAAAAGTGATGAGGTTTAAAGCTAATAATGAAGAGGGAATTTGTAATTTTTAAGCGTTTCTCCTCCTTTTTTTCTCTTCAATGATATTTGTAAGTTCACGCCCCATTTGACCTGCTATAGAAGTGTTTTCTTCAGCACGCCTAATTAAGTAAGGGATTACATCTTTTACTGGCCCGTAAGGAACATATTTTACTACATTAAAACCTTTTTTAGCGGCATTATATGAGATATGATCACTCATTCCTAATAGTTGAGATAAGTAAACTCTTTTATCATCTTTTGAGATGTTATGTTTGTTAAGTAGTTCCACTAAAAAAGCTGAACTTTCTTCATTATGTGTTCCTGCACAAACTGATACAAAATCAATATTTTCAATACAAATTGTAAGAGCTTTGTTGTAATCAGTATCAGTATTTTCTTTAATAGTATGTACTGGGCAATTATATCCTTTTTCTTTTGCTCTTTCAATTTCTTGTTCATGGTAAGCACCTCTAACAAGCTTCAGGCCTACAAAGAATTTTTCTTCTTCGGCTAGTTTAACGAGCATTTCTAAATAGTCAACTCTATCATATCTGTAAAGCTGTAAAGTATTAAAAATCCAAGCTTTATTTTTATTGAATTTTTTCATCATTTTTATTGCAATATCATCTATTGCATCTTGTATCCAACTTTCTTCCGCATCAATAAATAAAGGAACTTTATTGTCGCTTGCAGTTTGGCAGATATTCTCAATTCGCCCTTCAAAGATAGTTTTTTCAATTTCTTCTTCTTTTGTAAGATTTGAGTTGTTGTTAATTTTTTCTAAGAGATCAAAACGAGCTAAACCTGTAGGTTTAAATACTGAAAAAGGTATTGAAATTTCTGATTTTGCTTTTATTATTGAAGCAATAGTCTCAGTCATTGCAAGGTTAAAATCCTCCTCATTTTCTTTTCCTTCAGCAGAAAAATCAAGAATAGTACCAATGTTTGATTCCCAAAGTTTGTCTATTGTTGCTTGACTATTTTCTATAGTTGTCCCACCACAAAAATGCTTGTAAACAGTTGCTTTTATTGCCCAACTAATTGGCAAATGCAGCCACATAGCTAATTTAATAAATGCAGTAAGTATGTTAGAAATACTTGAGTTGCTAATTGTTTTAAATAGGAGATAGGCTCTACTTAAATCCTTATCAGATTTGTCAGCAAAAGCAACTTTGATATTCTCGAAATTTATCATCAGTAAAGTTTTAACAAAAATATAGTTTTAATAAGAAGACTGTTTGTTTTAATGCAATTTTGTTATTTGATTTTTCTACTTATCATTAGGCCATCTCTTATAGGTAAAAGTACATTTTCTACTCTAGGTTCAGCTAAAGTTTTTTTGTTGTATTCATTTATAGCTAAAGTTTCTGTATCCATTTTTTCATTGGTTACATTTCCGCTCCAAAGCACATTGTCAGCAATAAGATAACCACCAATATCTATTTTATCAATCAGCAAATCAAAATAAGTGGAGTAATTTTCCTTATCAGCATCAATAAAAGCCAGTTGGAAATTACATTCAAAAGTTGGGATGATGTTTAAAGCATTACCAATGTGTTGTTTGATGTTATTTGAATAGTCAGAACGCTTAAAGTATCGATCTGCAACTGAAGTATATTCTTGATTTATATCTAGTGTATGGAGGGTTCCATTACTTTGTAATCCTTCAGCCATACAAAGCGCACTATAACCAGTGTAAGTGCCAATTTCAATAATGTTAGTTGGGTTAATCATTTTACTGAACATGGATAAAGCTCTCCCTTGCAAATGTCCAGAAAGCATTCTGGGTATCATTACATTTGCCCAAGTTTCTCTATTTAGTTCAGCTAGTAGTTTTGGTTCTTGTTCAGTATGGCTTACTGAATATTTTTCAATATCTTCTGGTAAGAATTCCATAGTTGTGATATAAAAAAAGCCACACAATCGTGTGGCTTATATAATGTTAATATTTAATTATTCTTTTGAAGAATTATCTTTCTTAGGTGGAGGAATATTACTAAGATATTCATCACTTTTTAAAACCTTTTTTGAACAGCTTTTTTTACAGCTTTTCTTAGATTTTTTGCTGCAAGATGATTTTTCACCTGAATAATCATTAGTTGTTCCGTAATCAAACTCACCTTTCTTTGATTTAGAGCATTTAGATTTACTTTTTGAGCAAGCAGCTTTTTCTGATTTAGAACAAGATTTCTTATTTTCACCTTTACAACATGTACCTTTTTTCTTATTTTCACATGTTGCATCACAAACTTTCCCTGATTTAGCACAAGTTTTTACTTCTATTATTTCTTCTGTTACTACTACAGTTTCAGTAGTTGCGTTAGGTTGAGCGTTTACATTAGCGATTCCAATAAAGAATATAGCTAAAAGTAAGATTGATATTTTTTTCATTTTTTTCATTTTTTATTTATTTTAGGCAAATATAGTAAAATAGTTGAAAAGATATCTTATAATTAGTAATTAGCAATTACACTTTGCCCTCCAATTACTTTTTCTTCTAGTTGTGTATTTATCTTTGTGCCAATTGGGAAAAACAAATCTACTCTAGATCCAAATTTAATAAATCCGAATTCATCAGCTACTTTAGCTCTGTCATTTTCTTTTGAGTAAGTCATAATCCTACGAGCAACTGCACCTGCAATTTGTCTGAAAAGAATAGAGATCTTATCATTCTCAACCACTACAGTACTTCTTTCATTTTCTATTGATGCTTTAGGATGCCAAGCGACTAAAAACTTACCGGGATGATATTTCGTGTATTTTACATTTCCACTAATAGGATACACTTGGTTGTGTACGTTAAGTGGAGACATAAAGATACTTACTTGTATTCTTTTGTCTTTGTAATATTCCTGTTCAGATGTTTCTTCAATTACAACTACTTTTCCATCACATGGAGCATAGACGACTCCTTCTTTTCTTTCAAATTCACGCTTAGGGATTCGGAAAAAGTTTAAAGTCATAATGAATAGAAAGCCTGTAACTATAAAAGTAAAACCGACTATATATTTGCTTCCATAAGTGTAAGCTAAATAGTTGAATAAACTAAAAACTAAAATTTCAAGTATTAGGGTTGCGGTTCCTTCTTTGTGTAATTTCATATTAAATAATATGTACGTAAATGTATAATACTGGGATGGTAATCATAAAAGCATCCATTCTATCGAGCATTCCTCCATGTCCTGGAATAAAATCCCCAGAATCTTTTACACCTGCTTGTCTTTTGTAATGTGATTCTATAAAATCTCCAAGAGTAGCAGTGAAAGGTAGAAATATGCTAATGACTATTGCGTGATTAAGTCCTAAGCTTGGAAAGTAGCTTACCGCAAGATAAGCAGAGATTATTGTAAAAATAAACCCTCCCACAAAGCCCTCCAATGATTTTTTAGGAGAAACAGAAGGCATGATTTTTGTTTTTCCAAATCTCACACCAAATAGGTAAGCAAAGGTATCGAATGTCCAAGTAAGTACAAACATTAATAGGATAAGAGATGGATCAAAAGGGGAGTTGGGATTGTCATGATCCGTCATTCCAAATAACTGAATTATAAAAAATGGTATAAGTACATAAAGGAAAGCAAGAACCTTATTTTTTCCTTTTCTGAGTTTCCACATTTCATAGATAGAAACAATTCCTAAAACAGCAAAAAGCAAACTAAAAGTAGCTTCAGAATAAGAAGTGCATAACCACATAATAGCGACATAAACTACACCAGATAAAGCTCTTTTAAGCGTTTCGTTCATCTTCTATTTCTTTAAGTATAGCAGTTGCATTCTCTTTTTGGTTTTCAGGAACAAACAATTCAATTGCACCAAACATATTATATGATGAATCTTGCTTATTTAGTAGTACAACATTAATATTGTTTTCTTCTAACATTTGTTTTGTTATTTCAGCTTTATTAGGATTGTTAGTACTAAGAATCTTTATCATCTTATTCTTCTTTAACCTCAGTTGTATCCTCTTTCTTTTCTACTACAATTTCCTTTTTAGCTTTTTTGTCAGATTCAGCTTTTTCATCATCTAACTTTATAAGCTGTTCTTCTTCATATGATTTCCATTTTCTAGCTCCAAATATAGTTTCTAAATCAGCTTTAAAGATCACTTCCTTTTCTAATAGTTCAGCACCAAGTTTTTCAACTTTATCTTTATTACTAATTAGTACTTCTTTAGCTCTAGTATATTCATATTCTAATATTCCACTAACTTCTTTGTCAATTAGCTGAGCTCTTTCCTCAGAATATGGTTTAGTAAACCCAGATTGTTGCCCTGAAGAATCGTAATAAGAGATATTTCCTACTTCCTTGCTTAAACCATACATACTTACCATAGCGTAAGCCATTTTTGTTACTTTTTCAAGGTCAGATAAAGCACCAGTTGAAATTCTACCAAAGAAAACTTCTTCAGCAGCTCTCCCTCCCATAGCAGCACAAATTTCATCAAGCATTTGTTCGGTAGTTGTTAATTGTCTTTCTTCTGGCAAGTACCAGGCAGCTCCTAATGACTTTCCTCTAGGAACAATAGTAACTTTTACTAGAGGAGAAGCGTGCTCTAACATCCAACTTACTGTTGCATGTCCTGCCTCATGGTAAGCAATAGTTTTCTTCTCGTTAGGAGAAATAATTTTTGATTTCTTCTCCAATCCTCCAATGATTCTGTCAACAGCATCTAAGAAATCTTGTTTCTCCACTTTTTTCTTTGATTTTCTTGCAGCAATAAGTGCCGCTTCATTACAAACATTAGCAATATCAGCACCACTAAATCCTGGCGTTTGTCTTGCTAAGAAATTAATATCCATACTCTGCGAGAGTTTGATAGGTTTTAAGTGAACTTCAAAAATTTCTTTACGCTCTAATAAATCAGGTAAATCAACAAAAATTTGTCTATCAAATCTTCCTGCCCTAGTAAGTGCTTTGTCAAGTACATCAGCACGGTTAGTTGCTGCCATTACAATAACCCCTGAGTTTGTACCAAAACCATCCATTTCAGTTAGTAATTGATTCAAAGTATTTTCTCTCTCGTCATTACTACCCGTCATAGCATTTTTACCTCTAGCTCTACCAATTGCATCGATCTCATCAATAAAGATAATGGCTGGGGATTTTTCTTTAGCTTGCTTGAATAAATCACGAACACGGCTTGCTCCAACACCTACAAACATTTCTACAAAGTCAGAACCAGATAAGGAGAAGAAAGGAACTTTAGCTTCACCAGCAACAGCTTTAGCAAGTAAAGTTTTACCTGTTCCTGGAGGGCCTATTAATAATGCTCCTTTAGGTATTTTACCTCCAAGTTTGGTGTATTTTTCAGGTGATTTTAAAAAGTCAACTATTTCAGTTATTTCTTCTTTTGCACCTTCTAAACCTGCAACATCTTTAAATGAAACTTTAATATCTGCTTTATCAACTAATTTCCCTTTCGTTTTTCCTATGTTGAAGATTTGACTTCCGCCACCTCCAGCACCTCCACCCATTCTTTTCATAATAAAAAGCCAAATGAAAATAAAAAAAGCTAAAGGTAAAATCCAGCCTAATAGGTCGCCAAATACATCTTTTCTGGTTTCGTAAAATGGTGAAATCTTTTCTTCATTATCAAATTCAATTTGTGCTTCTTTTAGGTTGTTGCTAAAGGTTTCAACTGATCCTATTTCAAAATAATAGTGAGGTCCTAAATTTAGCGCATCACCAAATGTTCTTTTGCTTACTTCTCTATATTGTTCTTCTGATAAAAATTTCTTTTTAATATAAATATAGGCCTTTTCTTTATTTACAATTACTACTTTTTCAACTTTTTGTTGTTGTAGCATGTTCTGATTAAATTCTTGCCAATTTGTTTGCTTCGTAACTTCAGTCCCCATAAAGTTCAAGCCAATAAAAAATACAAAAATTAAGGCATAAATCCAATATATTTTGAATTTAAAGCCTTTTATTCCACCAGGTAAATTTGATTTCTTTTTGTCATTCATAGTTTATTCTTCGTCTTTATAATTTCTAAATTTGGCATCTCCCCAAAAATCTTCAATGTTGTAAAATGCTCTTGTTTTTTTCTGAAAAACATGCACAATAATATCTGAGTAATCCATTAAAACCCATTCGCCAATATTATTACCTTCAATATGAAATGGCTTTTCACCTAAATCTCTTGAAATCGTTTTTTTTATATTACTTTCAATAGAATTTACGTGCGTGTTAGATGTTCCTGTGCAAATAACAAAATACTTGCAGATAGCTGAATCAATTTTTCTTAAATCTAAGGAAACAATCTCTTTTCCTTTAACATCCTGAATCGCGTTAATTATGTTCTCTAACAGAATATTTGTTGCATCAATTTTTTTAGCCATATATATTTTTAAATTTGCGGTTGCAAAAATACATTTTTTAAACTAATAAATTCTGAATAATTTATACTCATTTGTTTACTGATAATAACATAATATTAAAGAAGGGAGGTTCAACAAATTCTTATGCTTTGAAGCTGAAGAATACAGCTGTTTTTAAAGAGGGATTAGTTGTTACTGCTGATTTTCAAACTAGAGGGAAGGGACAAAGAGGTAAAGAATGGGAGAGTAATAGTGGTGAAAACTTGTTGTTGTCAGCAGTAATTGAGTCGAATATTTCTATTAATAATCAGTTTGACTTAAACATCGTATCTTCTTTAGCGGTAATGGATTGTTTAAAAAGTTATGATATAGATTCTCAAATAAAATGGCCAAATGATATTTTGGTTAACAAATGTAAAATAGCTGGAATTCTGATTCAAAATTTAATTTCTAAAAATAGAATAACTCATACTGTAATTGGAATTGGGTTAAATATAAATCAGATTGAGTTTACTAATTTTTACCCTTCAGCTACATCAATTCAAAAGGAATTAGGTGCAGTAATAAAAATTGCAGATGTTAAAGATAGTTTGCTTAATGCACTGCAACTTAGATTGGAAAGTTACAGGTTAAATTCTGATTTAAAGCAGGTGTATCTATCAAATTTGTTTCAGAAAGATAAAGTTGCAAATTTTGAAAGTAGTAATCAAAAATTTATGGGCATTATTAGAGCAGTAACTAAAAGTGGTTTGTTGCAAATTGAAACTAAAGACTCCATAAAAGAATTTAATTTACAAGAAGTTAAAATGCTGTTTTAGAAATTCTGCATTTTACTTGCTAAAACATCTAAAAACTGAGTAAGAGGTTTTTCAACCATCTTTTTCATCATCATGTTCAGTTCAGCATTTATTTCTAATCTTGCTTGGCATTGCTCCCCTTTTTCAGTTATAAAGCAATCTAATGAAAATGGAACTTGACTGTCCTTTGTAGTTAATGATATTTTAGAATGCTCAATTTTTTCTCCAATTTCTAAATATAATTTTGGCATTCCTTTCATTTTAAAAGAACAAGTAGTAGCTGTGCTTTCAAAATCTTCAATTTGTGAAGGCATTATTTCTTTTAAATTGTTTAAGTCTCCAATTTTTGTAAAGAAATCCTCAGCAGTTCTGTTTACTATTACCTCAGGTGATTTGAATGTAGCCATAATTTATTTTTTCCAGATTGCGGGGTTATCTCTCCACTTATTAAGTACAGTTAAATCAGATTCTTCAACATATTGTTGCTCTTTTGCTATTGGCAATAAAGTGCTGTAATCACATAATGACACATATTCGCATTCTGCTTTTTTAAAGTTTTCGGCTGCAGCATCAAATCCATAAGTAAATATGGAAACAATTCCTTTGACATTCATTCCAGCATCTTTTAAAACTTGAGCAGAATCAAGACTACTTTTACCGCTACTAATTAAATCTTCAACTAGTATTACTGATTGTCCTTCTTCAAAAAACCCTTCAATTTGATTTTGTTTTCCGTACTCTTTTGCTTTTGACCTTACATATATAAACGGTAATCCTAACTCCTCAGCTACTAATGCTCCATGAGGAATTCCCGCAGTAGCAACACCAGCTATTACATTCGCTCCTTTGTAATGGTTTTTCACAATTGCAGCTAACCCTTGCTTAATATTCGTTCTAATCTGAGGGTAAGAAAGTGTTTTTCTGTTATCGCAATAGATTGGAGAATTCCAACCTGCAGTCCATTTAAAATGATTGTTAGGTTGTAAAATAATTGCGTTTATTTGCAGTAACGATTTTGCTACTTGTTTAGCAATGTCAATATCATATATCATAATGCAAAAATATAAAGTTTATATAAATAACAAACCTAAAATTATAACAGATAATTGGAAAGAATTTTGTTCTGATTACACCTTAATTGAGGCAGCAGGTGGATTGGTATATAATGCTATAAATCAAATTCTTATGATTTTTAGAAATGATAAATGGGATTTACCAAAAGGGAAATTGGAGGTTGGTGAAAATATAAATCAATGCGCAATTCGTGAAGTTAAGGAGGAATGTGGAGTTGATAATTTAGTAATTATTAAACCCTTAAAAGATACTTATCATACATATGAAATGAGTGGAGTTGCGATACTTAAAAGAACTTATTGGTTTAAAATGAAAACTAATTTTACTGCTGATTTAATTCCACAATTAAAAGAAGGAATTACAAAAGTAGAATGGGTAAGCAAAGAAGGTGTTTCAACAAGATTAGAAAATTCTTATGGAAATATTAATGAGATTTTTGCTGATGAATAATTTAAAATACTTCATAAAGTTATTTGCTTTTTGGTTGTTTTACTTTTTTGTAAATCGCTTGTTTTTTATTGCTAATTATTTAGAGGAATTCTCTAAAGTTTCTACAGATGAATTGCTTCAGATTTTCCCAAAATCAATTGGATTAGATATTTCGTTTATTGGATACTTATCAGTAGTAATTGTTTTGTTTTTATTTCTTAATTCTTTAGTGTTAAGCAAAAGGATCAATACTTTTATTAGTGGTATCATTTATTGGATAAATGCTTTCTTTATAGTGGTTTCTGCTCTGATAATAGGTGGAGAAATCTCGCTTTATGCTGAGTGGGGCACGAAACTTAATTTCACTGCATTGAGTCATTTTGCAAATCCATCAGAAGTTTTTGCTACTGGCTCTATTGCAAACTATGTTATAATGCTTATTGCACTTTTAATTGCAGTAGTTTTTGTTAAAATTTATTCGCTTTATGTACATCAGTATTTTATTGCAACAAAATATAATGTAAAGCAGTTTGTGTACAAATTATTAAAACTGCCATTGGTTTTAGGTATTTTACTTTTAATTGTACGGGGAGGCTGGCAAGAAATACCAATAAATTTGAGTGATGCTTATTTTTCAAAAAACATAATTGTAAACGATGTGTCTGTAAATCCGAATTGGAATTTATTGCAGAACATCCTTAAGAATAAAAGCAATTTTAAAGGAAATCCTTATAAAAAACACTCTCAAGAAAAAGTAGATGAATTTATGAATAGCGTAAAAAATGAAAGCGATTCTACTACTTATATTTTAAATACTAAAACACCAAATATTGTTTTTATCCTACTTGAAAGTTGGTCAGCCGATAATGTTGAAAGTTTAGGTGGACTTAAAGGAATTACTCCTAACTTTAAAGCACTTGAAAAAGAGGGTTTACTTTTTTCTAACTTTTATTCTAATGGTTGGACTTCTGACCAAGCAATGAGTTCTATTTTTTCTTCTTTTCCAGTATTGCCGCATGCATATATTATTAATCAAACAGATAAAGCTAGAAAGTTACCGTCATTTAATAAATCCTTAACTGATTATCATTCATCTTATTTTTTTGGTGGACAACTAACCTATGGGAATATCAAAGGCTATTTGCTTTCCCAAGGATTTGATAAAGTAAAAGACGGTGCAGATTTTAAGCATTTGAAATCAGGTAGTTTGGGGGTGCATGATGAGTATATGTTTACTCAATTTAAAGAAGAATTGAATGATTTACCTCAACCATTTATGAGTGCACTTTTCACAATTAGCTCTCATTCTCCTTATGATTTTCCTGATGAGCATAAACTATCTTTCAATAGTAAACAAGATGAATATGTAAATTCAGTTGCTTATACCGATAAATGTTTGGGTAATTTTATGAAAAGTGTTAAAAATGAGAATTGGTATGCCAATACCTTATTTGTAATTGTTGCCGATCATAGCCATAATTCTCCTATCAAAAGAAGATTTGCACAAAAAGAAAGATTTAAAATTCCTATGCTTTGGTATGGTGAAGTTTTAGATGCAAACTATCAAGGAAATGAGTGGAATTCTTTATCTTCTCATCTTGATATTGCTCCTACTATTTTGAATCAGATGGATATTAATGTTGATAATGATTATTTTGGTGCAGATATCTTAGGCAATAATTCTGGATTTATTTTTTACTGTTTTGGTAGTGGTTATGGTATTATTAAAGAAGATGGCAATTCTGCTTTTTCTATAAAATATAATAAGTTTATTGAAAGTAATTTTAATGATAGTAGTATTGTATCTGAAGCTGAGATGTTCTTACAATATTCATTTGATGAATATTTAAAATATTAAGTCGTTTTTAATAAACAAGATGATATTTCTATAGTCCATAGCAATATAGATACTATTACTAATAGTATTAATAATTCTAACCTATTTCTCCAGAAAAATTGAACTAAACGGAAACTCCATAGGGTTCGCAAAAAAAATATATTAGTTCCTTGCAATTTATCAGAAGCTTCAGGAGTAATAATTGTATCTAATTTAGTTTGACAAAAATAATCTAGACCTTCCATCTGCATATTACTTTTCTCTCCATATCTATCTCCTAGAAACCTTCTATCAACATAAGTAAATGGAATAACTTTTTCAGCTAACCCAATCTTAGAAAGTTCATGAGAACCACAAGAAGCAAAATCTCTGAAGTTATCAAATTGATCTTTGCAGATTACTTGAATACAAGACTCTGGGAAGCAGTATTTATTAGCCCATAAGCCTGTCCAGCCGGTCTTTAAACTATTTATATAATCAAACATCCTATTAGAAATTAAAAATGCGTCAGCCTCAATATGCACGATTTTTTCGTAATTATATTTTTCAGCTATTTCTAGTGAAGCACAGAAGCTTCTCCACCAACCCTCATTATTTGCAGAGTTATGAGACCAGTTCAATCCTTTTCTATTATTAAATGAATATAAATTAATTTTATTTGTTTCTTGAAAGTTGCCTAATTGACCCTCTTTTATAATATGCACCATATCATCTGTCATCACTTCTAAATCAGAACTGTCATCAATTAAATACATGTTCTTGTCATTAGTAAATGGATGATGATTATAATAATCAATCCATTTTTGGTATCTTTTAAGATACAATTCTTCCGTATCAAAGTAGGATGTACAAAAGATAAGTGTCTTCATTAGTTATGTAATATTAAAAATAATATAGGGCAAAGGTAACTAAAAAGCACATTCTTATCTAAGCATTAGCTTACTGCTCATAACTTTGAATAATACCACCAGTAATTTTAAGTAGCGCAATTTTGCTTTCCACTAAATTATAAGCAGCTTGCTGTGCATTAATACCTGAATTAATAAAAGCAATTTCAATATCCCTAAGCATAAATGAATTGATAACTCCTCTATTTTTTTTGTCGTTAGCTAGAAAGTAATTAGTTTCAGCAATTTTAAAAGCTTTTTGGTTTAAACTAAAAGCTGATATTCTGCTGTTGTATTTGTTATTTATCAAAGATAATTGATGCAATACTTCTCTTTTAACTTTTTCGTATTGTAAATCGTTTATTTCCTTTTGTACTTTTACCTTTCTTAAGGTGCTGTATAGTTTTCCTCCATCAAATAATCGAAAATTAACTGAGAAATTTGCAAAATAATTTAAGCTTTCTCCAGTGTTGTCCATACTATTACTAAGCTCTCCAATATCATAAGTACTCTCGTTATAAGCAGCTCCTGAGTTTACTGAAATCATAGGGTAAAATACTGCTTTTGATAGGCGAATATCTTGCTTTGCTAGTTGTATGTTGTAATACTGATTTTTGATATTTGTATTATCAGCAAGTGTGCTAGCTTTTAAGTTATCATATGAGAATAATTGTATTTCAGTATCAATCTCATCAGTAAAGTTCCAAGTTGTTTCAATTTCTTTTCCTAGAGTAAGATTAAGGTTTTTGATTGCATTATTATAGTTGAGTTCTTGCATAATAAGATTTGAACTATCTGTAAGCATAGCATTTTCAATTTGTAATAAATCAATTTTACTACTTACTCCAATATCATATTTTGTTTGCAGATATTCCAAACGATTATTTGCCAGACGCACAACTTTTTGTAATAATTCTAATCTTTTCTTTTGCAGTACACAGTTGTAGTATTGTAGGATGATTCCTTGTATGGTATTTTCTATGCTTAGTGTTGCATTATTACTACTTCTTTCTTCCAAATTTCTTAGTTTAGCTTTGTTTGCTCTAATTGCAAATCCATTGAAGAGAGTCCAGCTGAGATTAACACTACCATTTATTGAAGTAGAGCGTAGCTCTTGTTGTATAAATGAGGCTGGATTATTAGATTGATCTGATAAAGATTCTTCTTTTCTTACTGATAGGTTTATAGCAGGTAATGCGCCAGCATTAGTCCAGTTGTTATTTATTTTATTAATATTCTGTTTTTTTGTACTTATTTGTATGTTATAATTTTTCCAAAGTCCTATTTTAATTGCATCCATTAAGCTAAGTGAGTCTTGGCCATAAAGAATATTAGATAGTAATAATAGTAGTATGATTTTCTTCATTATTTTTCTATTTTATTTTGTCTCATTTGTATTTTTGTAAACGGCTCAACATCCATCTTAGTAGGTGGTGTTTCTCCTCCAATCCATAACCACCATCTTACACGCCTTAAGTCATTAAAATACATAATTAAAGAAGGGAAATAGAGTAGAAGTAGTATTGTTCCAAATAAGACGCCAAATGCTACTGATATTGCCATTGGAATTAGGAACTGTGCTTGAAAACTTCTTTCTAATATTAGTGGAAACAACCCGACGAAGGTTGTTATGGTTGTAAGTATTATTGGTCTGAATCTACTTGTTCCTGCTGATATTGCAGCCTTTTCTATTGCCATTCCCTTTTTTAAATTTCTATTATATTTGTCAAGCATTACTACAGCGTCATTAACTAATATTCCTATTAGAGCAATTACTCCCCAAACGCTTAAAGTTGAAAATGGTCTCCCCATTATACCATGACCTAGAATCGCTGAGAACACACCAATAGGAATAACCATTAAGATTAATCTTGCTTGATAGAATGATTTAAAGTTTAGTGATATGGTAAGTATAATGAGTATTAAGCTTAATAAAAATGCAATTCCTAATCTTCTTCCACTATCAGCAGCTTCTTCAGCTTGCCCCATTATTTTATACGTCACTAGGGGAAATTCATTTTTCATAATGTTTAAATATTCTCGTTCAATTTTTTCATTCACATCTGCTGAGAATTCTGAATTGTAGAGATTAGCATCAACACGTATTTCTTTAGTTCCATTTATATGATTTATTTTAACTTTCCCTCTTTTAAATTGATAACTTGCAAGCTCTTCAAGGGGATACATTTCTCCACTAATAGTCTTTATTTTTACTTTGTCAAGATCATCAATACTATTCCTATTTTTTTCTGGATATCTTAGCCATATTTTCACTTCGTCTCTTCCAATAATAAGACGCTGTACTTCTTCTCCAAAGAAACCTTGTCGTATTTGTTTCATAATATTAGCTTGGTTTAATCCAAGTGCATACGCTTTTTCTTTAAGTTTGATATGAATTTCTCGACTCCCAACTCCTGCATTGTCCATGACTTCTTTTACCATGTTGATTGAGTTAATTCTTTCTTTTAACCATTTTGCAGCATTATTCAATTCTTTATCATTGTTAGATTGTAATGATATAGAGACAGCTTTTCCAAATTGTTGAAATCCTCCAACTGATATCTTTTCCATCATGGCAATAGAGTCTGGATCTATTCTTTTTTGCAGTTCATTTGATATTTCTATTGTTGAAATTAAGTCATTTTCTTTAATTGCTAGTCGTAATCCTCCTGCGTGAGATCCTGACACTCCTAGATCTTCAGTAAAGCCAATATTTAAAGATACGTCAGTAAATATTGAATCATTAAATCTTTCTATTAACTCATGATGATAATCCTTGATTATAGAATCAACGTACAATAGAAAGTTTTCAGTTCTAAATTCCCGTTCACCAGGTTTATAGCAAAACTCAATCTTTACCTCATTGAAAGGAACAGATGGGAAGAAAGTGTACCTAATTAGCCCAGATGCACTCATGCCTATTACGATAATAATTAGTAAGACTGGAGTCCAAACATGTTTGCGATAGTTTTTAATGAATTTTGTATTTAACTTAGTGTAGGCATCTCTCATCCTGATGACTCTTTCCTCTACTTTTTCTTTAATTTTGCTAAAATATGATGTAGTATCTTTTTCTAGTACTGATTTAGATGATAAGTGAGCTGGAAGTATTAAAAATGCTTCAATTAATGAAAATAGAAGCGCTGCAATGACACTAAAAGCCATCTCTTGCATCATTTCCATTTGTCCGCCTACAAAGAGTAATGCGGAGAAGGCAAATACAGTGGTAATAACTGATGTGAAAACAGGAGTTATCACTTCCATTGTTCCATCCAGAGCAGATTGCATTGGAGATTTACCTTTTTCAAAATGAGCATATATATTCTCTGCAATTACTATGCCATCATCCACTAAGATACCTACAACTAATATCATTCCAAATAATGATATCATATTTATAGTCATTCCATAGAATATTCCAATAGCAATCATTCCAACAAATGAGAAAGGTATCCCAAAAGCTACCCATATTGATAATCTAAATGAAAGAAAGAATCCTAGAATAATTAATACTAATAATAATCCTAATATTAGATTTTCACTTAGAGTTGCTATTCTTTGATCTAGCATGTCTGCAAATTGAAATAATGTAATTATCTTATATTCTGGATTTTCTTTATTGAAGTTGGAAATATATTTTTGTACTGATTTAGCAATCTCTTTAATATCTTCATCGGGTGTTTTTTTAATAAGGAAACTAATTGCTCTTTTACCATTAACATATGATTTCATAGGTATATCAGAAAATTCTAAATTTACAATTCCAATATCTTTGAGTCTTAATATGTCACCATTTTTGTTCGCAATAATTACAATGTTTTCAACTCCTTCTTTTGAAGTTTTTCTGTTATTAGAACGAATAATTATTTCTTCTTTTTGTGTTTTTACGCTTCCTCCTGAAATATCAATATTACTCTGTTTAATTACATTGCTTATGTCATCAAAGCTAATGTTGTGTCGTAACAAAGCTGTTTCATCAATTTCTACTGAAATAATAATAGGAGCATAGCCAATTACTTGTATTTGACTTACTTCTTCAGCATTTAATAATGCTTTTTCAATTTTATCAGATTTTTCTTTTAATAACCAGAGATTATTAGGTCCCGTAAGAGCGTAATATCCTACCATATTACCCATACCTCCCATTCCTCTACTTTTTTGTTTTTCTACAGATGGTTTTTCTGCACCTTTAGGGAATGAATTAATTTCATCCACAGAATTCTTTACGTTCTGTAATATCTCATCAATCTCAAAACCAGCACCTATTTCTACAGTGACATTTGAAATATTTTCAGATGATGTTGATGTGATTTCTTCCACACCTTCAATGCCATTTAAAGACTCTTCAATTCTAGTAGTGATTCCTTGTTCTATCTCTTGAGGAGATGCTCCTGGGTAAGAAACATTTATGAATATCTTATTTGGTGGTAGCTCAGGGAAAAATGATTTAGGCATCATTGTAAAGCTCAAAATTCCGGCTATTGCAGTGATTATAATAATTGCATTAGCATATATAGGGTACTTTATAAAATAGGAAATTAATTTTCTCATTTTAGTTGCTTATTGGTTTTACAATTGTTCCCTCATTTATATTTACTAGTGGTTCATTTACAATTAATGTATTGTTTGATAAATTGTCAACTACTACATCATCACCCTGATAAGAAATGATATTTACTTCTTTGATTTTTAATTCATTGTTCTTGTCTATTATAAAAACTTTGTTTTTCTTAAAAATTGATCTTCTTGGTAATTTACAGACATTATCAATTCCTTTAGTAATGATAGTTGCATTTACATACATGCCATTATATAAAGAATTTTCATCAATATCTATTGATGTAAATACTGAGATATTTTGAGTTCTTGAGTTTACAAAATTTCCTTTTCTTATAACTTGTCCTTTATAAGTATTTCCATTTTCAATAAAATTTACTTTGTCACCAATATTAATAAAATTAATTTCAGAGGTATTAACAGAAAGTTCAATTTCCATTTTACCTTTTCTGATAAAATCAATAACAGGACTTCCTGGATTTACATTCCCGCCAACATCAGAATATGACTTTGTTATAATTCCATCAAATGGAGCATAAACAGTGTATTTACTTAATTTTTCTTCATCAGATTTTATTGATAAATACTCTGCTAAAATTGAACGAGAAATAATGTAATTTTTCTCTTTTGCGCTACTCATTTCTGGAAAATCAGGTAAATTATTTTCAATATTTATAGCATTAAAGAAGATTTCCCATTTGGAGTATTCAGTATTGTAATCTAGTTTAATGTCGGCTAAATTTGATGAGACTAAACTCATAAATCTACTTTTCTTTGCATCAATTAAGTGTTTTATATCTGTGTTTTTAACTGAGAAAATCACATCACCTCTCTTAATTTCAGTACCTTTTTTAAAAGCATTAACTCCAATTAATCTACCTTGTACTTCAGAAGAAATTGTAATGTTATTCAAGGAAACAACTCTACCAGAACTGTTAATTTCATTCTTAATTTGAGAATTTGTAATTTTTTTAACAAGCACAGATTTTACAAGCTGTTCATGAGTTTGTTCTGTTTTAGCTTTTGAAGCTCTAATTGTTTCAGCATTATCTACTCCATATTTCATTCCAGAATTATAGCTGATAGATGAAACTAGCCCAAATAAAAGTATTATGACAATACTTACTATTATGATTAATGTTTTTCTGATGTTCATAGTTGTTTAGTTGTAATTTTTTGTATTAAAGTTATTGTTAAAAAATTCATAGTCTATTTTTTAAATAATATTTCTAGTGTTTCCCATAATTTTTCTCCTTCAGTTTTTAAGTCTGATTCAAAGCCTGAAAGCCTCCAAGATAAAATAGTTGTTCTAATTCCTCCAAGTACAATAGTAGCAAGTTGCTGAGAATTAATATCTGTACGAATACTGCCTTCATTTTGCCCGTTTTCAATTAATGAGATAATTTTCTTCTTTCTTTGATCTAAAATTTTCCTTACTACCTTAGATAGAACCGAGCAATATTGAAATGAAGTCTCTGAGAAAATTACCATTACAAGTGCAGGATTTTTCTCTACGTGTGCAAATTTGAATTTTAAAACCGCTTCAATTTTTTCTAAAGCATTTTTATCAGAATCTAAAATTTTAAAAACTCCATTTTTTATTGCCTCTCTATGAAAAAGCAGAAGTCCTTTTAGTATCTGAGTTTTGTCTTTAAAATGACGATAAAGTGCGGGTTCAGTAAAGGACATCTTTTTAGCAAGATTCTTAATGGTAAGGTTCTGTACGCCTTTTTCACCAATCAAATCCTTTGATGCATCAATTATTTCTATTTGCCTTTCTGTAAAAATCATTTCTGCAAAAATATAAAAAGTTAGTAAACACTAACTAACTTGTTTTATAATTTTTTTGAAAGTATTGATAATTCTTAAGGTTTGATTTTATTTGTATGTTTGTGTAATGGGAAGATTAGCTCCTTTAAAGAAAGGAATAGTAGATAGAAAAGGAATATTTGTTGTGGGAGTTGCTCGCTCTGGTACAACTTTATTACGTTTACTTATTAATAATCATCCAGATATTGCTTGTTTAGGAGAGACACAATTTTTTCATCATAATTACTTGCAGCTTTCGAATAACCAAGAGTATAACTTGCAACTTATGGATCATGTTTTTAAGACAGAATCTGAAGTCCCCGATTTATTAAATGATCCTCAACTGGAAAAAGATTTATCTAATATTGAAACAGTTGCTGAATATTTTGATTTCTTATTATCTACTTATTCTAACATACTGGGTAAAAAATATTGGGCTGAAAAATCTCCAAGTCATGTAATAAGATTGAATGCTATTTCTAAAATGTTTCCAGATATTAAAGTTGTAAATATTATCAGAAACCCTTATTATTCAGCTATTTCTAGGTTTAAAAAATTAAAGAATAGTCAGATTAGTAATTTTTCATTAATTATCTATATTAAATATTTAAAGAGGGTAGAGGATAAGTTGGTTTCGTTTCAATCAATGAATAATAATTCATTACTCACAATTAGATATGAGGATTTGTCATCTTTTCCTTCTGGCGTTATGACGGAGGTTTTTAAATTCCTGGAGGTAGATTCGTCAGTGGTTAATAGTGAGTTTTTAAAAATTTCAAAGAAAAAAATTCCTGTTTCTTCTGATGGTGAAGAACAATGGCATCACTCTAGGGTTGGAGAAAAACTCACTGAGAGTATATATAATATTGATGAATATTTTTCAGCTTTCCAACTTTATTTATTTTCAACAGAATTGAATAATTCTATAATATTTCAAGATTACATTGAAAATAATAAAGAATCTAATTTTATATTTTTTTTAAGAAAAGCTATGCTAGATTGTCTTTATACTTTTATTGGAATACCTAATTATAGGTTAAGAAGGCTTATAAATCAAATTAAATCCTCTTTGAAAAGGATATTTGCATAGAATTGATAATCTATTGTTTTACAATCATTGCAGCGCCAGATGTATATTCATCATTTCCATCATCATTAAGGTAGTGTACTAAAGTTAAAGAACCTGTTGAGCCATTAAATGAATCTATACTCCATCGTAATTCTTCCTCAGTATTGTAATAAAGTATAAAATCAGAGCCACTTAAATCCCAATTGCCATAGTCTATATCTAAATCCCCATTAAAAATTACATTTTGCGAGAAAGTATTATCAGAATTTATGATATAGGCAGCAGATTCAAAACCAGGAACAGTAGTGTAGTTAATGCCGTCATAAACAAGTGAATTAATATCCCATACTCCAATGATATTTTGATCTGTAACACTTATATTGTCATTAGAACTATTATTTGGTTCTTCCTCTTCTTCACAAGCTGTGAAGATAATTAATACTGCTAAAAATGTATGAAGTAGTTTTTTCATAAGCTATGATTTCTTTTGATATTTTTTTACACCCAAAAAAGTTATTAAACAAAAGATAGTAATTAACGTAGTTTCTGTATATACATTAAGAAATTCTGTTTCATTAGTTACATTACAGTAAATGTCATACCCAAACAATCCAACAGGACCAAAATATAAGATGGCAGGTAAATACTTAACTGAGTATATGAATTCTTCTAAATTTTGCATAAAAGTAGTAGTTTTTTCATCTTAGTTTATTGTTAATCTATTGTTTTAATTGTTTGTGTGAGTGCATAATTAAATCTTCAATATTAATAACATTAAGTGTCTTTTCATTAGTGGCTTCAAGCACTACTTTTGGGGCAATATTATTAATTAGCGCTTCTTTCCATCTTAAAGCGCACAAACACCATTTATCACCATCTTTTAGTCCATCAAATGCATGTTGCGGCATTGGTGTAGTTAGGTCATTTCCTTTTGCTTTTGAAAATAACAAAAAGTCTTTATTGGCAATAATACAAACTGTGTGTATTCCAATATCTGTATTGTCGGTATCACAAAATCCGTTTCTAAAGTAACCTGTTAAAGGGTTTGCGCTACAGGAAATCAATGGTTCTCCAAAAATATTTTTATTCATTGTTTAGTGAGTTTCTATTTTTATCTGTTCAATATTTAAAGTGTCAACTTGAATTACAGTTTCCTCCTCATACACTTTTACTTCCTCAAATTTACAAGAGTAAACCAAAGTTAAGCAAAGTAATATTAGAAGTAGTTTTTTAATAGCACAATAATACAAAAAACCTCTGAACGCTACTCAGTTTGTTTGTCTACAAGTATTTTAAGCAAATCTCTTTACTCTTCCATTATCCCCTTTATAGCATTTATCTTCTAATACCAACAGAAAAATTCTCTATTATAAGGGGTTTTCTAGATAAGGGAAGGAGGAAGATTTACTTTCCGATACAGAACTTTCCAAAAATATTTTCGAGTAGGGTATCGGAAGTAATTTCCCCAGTTATGCTTCCTAAATGAAAGAGGGATTGACGGATATTGACTGCTAAAAAGTCACCTGTTAATCCAGAATTTAACCCATCAATAATTGAATTGATTTCGTGTAATGTGAGTTGTAATTCCTCATAATGTCTAAGGTTTGTTACTATCGTTTCATTATTAGAAAGTTGTTCAGTATTTACAAAAGTTAATAACCTTTCTTTAAGTGTTTCAATTCCCTCATTCTTTTTTGCTGAGATAAAAAGAGCATTTTTAAAATTATCCTTAATTTCAGAGTTTAAGTCTATTTTATTAATCACTAGTAATAATTTATCACCTGCAATAGTTTTTATTTTTTCTAACTCTAGTAACTGATTGTCTAAGTCAGCATCAGCATCAATGAGGAATAAAATAATATTTGCTATTCCTGCTTTTTCTAATGATTTTTTAATTCCTAAATTTTCAATATTATCAGTAGTTTCTCTAATTCCTGCTGTATCTATAAATCGGAATTTAAAACCTTCAATATTTAGTTCGTCTTCAATAGCATCACGAGTAGTTCCTGCAATATCAGACACAATTGCTTTATCTTCATTCAGTAGCGTATTCAATAGGGTGGATTTTCCCACATTTGGCGCTCCTACAATAGCAACTGGAATTCCGTTTTTAATTACATTTCCTAACTCAAAGGATTTAACTAATTTCTCTAATTCTTCTTTAATAGCAGCTAATAGTGTTTCAAATTGTTTTCTATCTGCAAACTCAACTTCTTCTTCTGAAAAGTCAAGTTCAAGTTCTATTAAGCTGGCAAAATCAATGAGTTTTTTTCTTAGCTCGTGTAATTTGTTTGAAAACCCTCCTCTTAGTTGTTTTAGTGCAGTTTGATGGGAAGCTTCACTTTCTGAAGCTATTAAGTCAGCAACTGATTCTGCTTGTGATAAGTCTAACTGTCCGTTTCTGAAAGCTCGCATAGTAAACTCACCAGCAGTTGCCATTCTACATCCTTCAGCTATGAATAGTTGCAATAATTTATTTTGAATAAAATTAGAGCCATGGCACGAGATTTCTACTGTTTCCTCTCCTGTGTATGATTTCCCATCCTTAAAGATACTAACTAATACTTCATCAATAATTTTATGGCCATCGGATATTGTTCCAAAATGAATTGTATGCGATTTTGAAGCTGAGATATCTTTGCTAAAAACAGTATTTGTTATTTTTATAGCTTCTTTTCCTGATAACCTTAAGATAGCAATAGCACTTAAACCTCCTCCTGTTGCTAGTGCACAAATAGTATCTTCCTGCAATAAATTATTCATGCTGCAAAAGTATTTAAAATCCTTTGTTAATAGCCATATTGTTCTAATTTTGCAACCCAAATTAAAAAACAAATCAATGAGTGTATTAGTTAACAAGGATTCAAAAATAATTGTACAAGGTTTTACAGGAACTGAAGGTACTTTTCATGCAGGACAAATGATTGAGTACGGAACAAATGTAGTAGGGGGTGTTACTCCAGGAAAAGGAGGCCAAACTCATTTAGATAAACCTGTTTTTAATACAGTAAGTGAGGCTGTTGAAAAAGCTAAAGCAAATACTTCAATAATATTTGTTCCACCAGCTTTTGCTGCTGATGCAATTATGGAGGCTGCTGAGGCAGGAATCAAAGTAATCATTTGTATTACGGAAGGTATTCCTACAAGAGATATGATTACTGTTAAAGAATACCTATCTGATAAGGATTGTACTTTAGTAGGGCCTAACTGTCCTGGTGTTATTACACCTGATGAAGCAAAATGTGGGATTATGCCAGGTTTCGTTTTTAAAAAAGGTAGAATTGGTGTTGTATCAAAATCAGGAACTTTAACTTATGAAGCTGCTGATCAAGTGGTAAAAGCAGGTATGGGAATCTCAACTGCAATTGGTATTGGTGGTGATCCAATTATTGGAACAACTACTAAAGAAGCTGTTGAGCTTTTTATGAATGACCCAGAAACAGATGGTATCATTATGATTGGTGAAATTGGTGGACAATTAGAAGCTGATGCTGCTAAATGGATTAAAGCAAATGGCACTAAGCCTGTAGTTGGTTTTATTGCTGGGCAAACTGCTCCTGCAGGAAGAACAATGGGACATGCTGGTGCAATTGTTGGTGGTGCGGAAGATACTGCTGAGGCTAAAATGCAAATTATGAGAAATTGTGGAATTACTGTAGCTGAATCTCCTGCTGAAATTGGAAAATTTATGGCAGAGAAAATGGATGTTACAGCTTCGTGAAATTTGAATTTATTAAAGAAAATCTGAGAAAATGCTCGGTTTTTTTTATAAGTTCGTATTTGTAATAGCTTTGTATGAGTATTGTATTTTATAATTCTGAATATGTTGATTTAAGTGATGTGAAGATTTCACCTGAAAACAGATCAATGAATTATGGTGATGGTTTTTTTGAATCTATTAAAATCATAAATTCAAAACCTTTTAATTTATCAGCTCATTATAATCGTTTTTCATTAGCATGTAAGACTTTAAAGATGAATAATACATTTTCTAAAAATGATATAGTTTTGATTGTCGAACAATTAATCAATAAAAATGAGATTATTAATGGGATACTTAAGATGCATGTTAGCAGGACAGATGGAGGAAAGTACTGTCCTAAATCTTCAGCTATATATTTATTGATTTCATCATCTGAAGGCGGTATTTTTGATTTGAATAATAAAGAGTCATTATGTTTTTATAAAGAAGAGGTGAAATCTAAAGGCAAATTATCAAATATTAAATCTACTAATGCATTAGTATATGTAATGTCATCATTATTTGCAAATGAGAAAGAATTTTCAAATTCCATTTTGTTTAACTCTGATGGAAATATTATAGAAACATCAAATTCAAATATCTTTATTCTAAAAGATGGCGAATTATATACGCCTCCTAATTCAGATGGTTGTGTGGAAGGTACTATGAGAAGTTGGGTGTTATCTCAACTAAAAGTTAATAAGAGGAGCTTAAGTGTATCAGATATTAATAATGCAAGTGAAATATTTACAACAAATGCAATTAATGGAATAATTTCAGTTGATAAATTAGAGGAGCAGTCGTTTTCAGAATTTGATATTGCAAACAAATTACAAGCTAGATTGATAGAGTTAACTTCTGAAAAGAAGAATCAATAAAAAAGGAATGCCTTTAATGGGACATTCCTTTTAGTGATGTAAGCACAGAAGGTGCTTATTTGTTTAATATTACTTCTTTTTAGTTCTTTATAACTTTATTGCCTAATATGATTTATAGTAACATTAGAAGTTAAAGTCATTCCATCCTCTTCTTCAGTATCATTAAGAATTACTACCATATCTGTACTTGTAACAGTACATGTATTTGTTTCTGTTTCACCATCTTCAGTAGTTGTTAATACATTACCTGAATAGGAGTATTGAATAGTATCGCCATCCATTATCATTTGACCATCAGCAGTAAACTTAACATCTGTAAACTCCCATTCTGGATCTGAAGATGTTGTTGTGTAGCTAGTATCCATTAAGATCATTCCTGCCATAGAAGCGGAATAATTAACTGCAGCAGAAGTTGGTGACCAGGTTCCTACAATTGATGGTGCCACTGGTGCCACAACTTCATCTTCTTCTTTTTTACAAGAAGCAAAAATAATTGATACTGCTAATAAGGAGTAAAGTGCTTTTTTCATTTTTTTTTTTTTGATTAATATTTGCAATAATAAGTTTTTTTCACTTAGCGTGTTATATATAGTATAGTAATTTTTTATACTAGATTAAAAAACAAAAAAGGAATGCATTCCTTTTAATAATATAAAAACGGAAGGTGCTTATTTCTTTGAAATTAACGCTTAATAATATTCATTAATTCTCTTTTGTTAATCCAAGAGGTATTTCCTGTTCTTAGGTTTGTGTTATTTGTTGTAAACCCATTTGGATTTCTAGTAAGTAACATTGCTGCATCAATTTCAACGGCATAATCTTCTCCATTATCATACCAACTCTCAGTCCAACTTGGTCCTTCAAGAATTCCATTAGTTTGTGTAATGCTTATTATATCTTGAACTACAACTGTATCTGTTATTAACTTTAAGGTATTTCCCATTTGTAACCAAATACCACTATCCACCATATTATTGTCACTGTCCCATGATACAAAAATTCCATTATCCCAGAATTTTCCTTTATATGCGATCATTGAATCAGGATGTGTTATCATTTGAGTCCATGATGTGTCTTCTAATAAAACTCCACCTGAACTGACTACCATGTGAATGTCATATTGCTCATAGTCTTTAGTCCAAGCACCTCCAATAAGCCCATAAACACATCCACTATTGATTGTGTCATTTGGATTATAGTTAATAGCTATTGTGTCGTTACAACCACTTGTTCCACTGGTTGGTGTAGTAATGTTACTATTATTCTGACAAGCAAAAAATATGATAGAAACTGCTAATAATGTGTAAATAATTTTTTTCATAATTTAAATATGTTTTATTAATATCTCGCAAAAATATGTAACAGAAAATAAAATATTATGCAAAGCATAGTACTTTTGGTTTTACTAGCAAATATTGTGAGTCTTTTTGGGAATTATAACTTTTATAATAAACCAAATTGACTTAAATGATGCGTAAAATGCTTTTTTTGGAAGAGTAGCCACTTTTCTGCTGTTAGTCCACCAAAAAATGGATGTACAGCTCTAAAATCAGTATTTTTAGTTAAGAAATTGAGCATAGTAGTTGTAGAATTGAATAGCTCTGTTTTTTAATTGTTCAATATCTTCAGTTATAGCATTATCAAAATTATAACCAATATCTTTTGGTATATCTATTGCCTTGCTAATGACTTTGTCGGCATATAAAAAGGCAATGGCTTTTTCAATGTATTTTTCTTTAATGAGCAATTTAGTATTTTCTAAATGCATCATTTTACTGCTTTGTGTCAAATGGATTAGCATCTGCTTAGCGGTCATAGTACCCCATTAGGATTTGCTGTCTGTTTTTGAGTTTTCTAAGGATTCAACCAGGTTAGAGGTGAAGAAATTCGTTATTTCTTTTTCCATTTTTTCTGCTTTTCTTCTGATTGGAAAGTCCAAGCAACAATTCTACTAATTTTATTAGCTGTAGTCATTTGAATTGTTTTTACATCTTTTGCTCCATATTTTTCCAATGAAATGTAAAACCTATTTAAGTTTCTTTCATTGGAAACTAAGGAGCTAAACCATAGGCAGTTTTCAGTATAGTTTACACTTTCAATAATCATATTCTGTATAAACTGTTTTTCTCCTCCCTCACAAATCATTTCATCTGCCATTCCAGAAAAGTTAAGCTGTACTTTTTTTAATTTTTTACCTGTAAGATTTCTTACTTTTCGCATACTTCCTTTTTCTGCACCTTTTTTTGAAGCATGGAATGGAGGGTTGCAAATTGTTATGTCAATTTTATCATCTTCATTAATAATACCTTTAAAGATTTGGTTTTTATTTTCTTGAAAACGAAAATCAACTTTGTCTTTTAAGCTAGAATTTGAGCTTACTATTTTTTTAGCAGTTGCAATTGATTTCCTGTCAATATCTGATGCAATAAAATTCCAATTGTATTCACTTACTCCTAATATAGGGTAAATGCAACTTGCTCCTACACCAATATCCAAACAAGTTATATTATCATTATTACCAAATAAATCAGCCATATAGTGTATGTAATCTGCTCTACCTGGGATAGGTGGGCAAAGGTTAGTGTCAGGAAATTTCCAAAATTGAATTCCGTAATAATGATTCAACAATGATTTGTTAAGTAGTTTTACGGCAATAGGATTAGTAAAGTCAATAGTATCTATTCCAAGCTTATTAGTTTTTATATACTTTGCTAAATCCGGATTAAATTTTACTAAAGCCTTTAAATCGTACTGACCTTTGTTTTTGTTTCTAGGGTGTAGTGTTGGTTTTTTACTTTCGGGCATATTAACCTTTCTTTACAAATTCTGATTTCAGTTGCATTGAACCAAATCCATCAATTTTACAATTGATATTATGTTCTCCTTTACTTAGGCGGATATTTTTTACTTTAGTACCTGATTTTACTGGTTTAGGAGCACCTTTTACAGGAAGGTTTTTGATAACAATAACGCTATCACCAGTTTGTAAACGATTTCCATTGCTGTCCAATACGACTATTACTCCTTCCATTTCGACTTCCTTAGGACTCCATTCATTTGAACATTCTGGGCATGTGTAGGAATCATCACCTGTAGAATATCCATAAGGAGATTCACATATTGGGCAGGCTTTCATTTCTTCTGACATAGTTTTTATATTTTCAAATTCGTAATTTTCATAATCTCATCTTCCAAAGCACAAGCATCATTAACTAATTGTTGTCCTCTATCTAAAATATCAGCTACAAAGTCTTTGTCCTCACAATCGCCACAGTTAATTTTAACATTCAGGAAAGCACCAATTACAGCAGTTCTAGCACACAATGCACCAACCCCAGCATCTGTCACCGAATTAGGATTTCCAAATTCAGCCATAGCCTTCATTACCTCCATTGAGTTGTAAGCTGTTTTCATAACCTTGAAAGGAGTGAGGATAGCATATTGGGTTGCTAATTGTATTGCCTCTTGTCTTTTTGCTTTTGTTGCTTCAGTATCTTTTGGTAAACGGAAAGCATCCATAATTTTATTAAATGCAATAGTATCTTCATCTACTAAATCTAATAAAATTCTTTGATAAGCCATTCCTTTTTCTGCCCATTCTGAGAATTCTTCCCATCTATCATCCCAACCTCTTTTATGTGCAGAAAGGTTCGCAACCATTGTCCCTAATGAAATTCCCATCGCTCCACAATAGGCAGCAATAGAACCACCACCTGGAGCAGGACTTTCACTTGCTGTTTCGTTTGCAAAACCAGTAAGGCTCATGTTTACAAGTGGCTTGTTGGCATCACTTTCCAACATGTATTCTATTATTCTTTCTTCAGGGTTAAAAGGAGCTAACTCATCTAATCCTAAAGTTTTAATTGCAATTTTTATGATTTCATTTTCATTAATTCCTGTTGAGCGTTCTTGTTTTTTAAGGAAGTGTTTTCCTGCATCAATCAATACTTTTTTAGGTACTAAACCAATTAATTCTGATCCAGTTACTCTCATCCCTCTAGCGATTGCACGCTCACAAGTTTTGTCGAATACTTCATGTAAAGGAGAGATGTTAATGTCAGTTAAGTTGTACGAAATTTGTGCAATTCCATATTCTTCAATATACCAGCCAATTCCTTTTACTGCTTTAAAAAGTCCTGGAGTTTTTAAAGGATTTCCATCAGCATCTTTCATTATTTTTCCTGATAGAGTTCCTCCTTCTCTTTTTATTCTTCCTCCTTCACGAATGTCAAAAGCTACTGCATTTGCTCTTCTGGTTGAAGTAGTATTTAAATTCACATTATAAGCGACTAAAAAGTCACGAGCCGAAATACCTGTTGCTCCTGATTTCTCAACTGTTTTGTTAAATTCAGAAGGACCAAAATCTGGCTTCCAATCCGCATCCACTAATTTTTTGGATAAGCCTTCATATTCTCCTTGACGACAGTTTGCAAGGTTTACTCTTTTTTCTTCTTTTGCTGCTGCTTCATAATGGTAAACAGGAATTCCTAACTCTGTCCCTACTCTTTTTCCTAGTTTATGTGCCCATTTAGCAGTTTCTTTCATGCTAATATTTGCAATAGGTACTAGAGGACAAACATCAGTAGCTCCCATTCTTGGGTGTTCTCCTGAGTGTTTGCTCATATCAATTAGTTCCTGTGCTTTTTGTATCAAAAGGAAAGCTGCATCAATTACTTGTTGTGGTTCTCCAACAAAGGTAATTACCGTACGGTTAGTTGCTTTTCCCGGGTCAACATTTAGGAGTTTCACACCATCAACTTCTTCCACTATTTGTGAGATAATTCTTATTTTATCTTCATCTCTTCCTTCTGAAATATTAGGTACACATTCTATAATTTTCTTACTCATCTGTCTTTAAATTTATTTTGACAAATATAGCTGTTAGTTACTAGTTGTTAGTTGACAGTTACTAGTTTTTTTTCCTTATCCGAAATAAGCACATTATCTAATTATCACATTAACAAATTAAGTTACTTTTGTAAAATGGATAAATCGACAAAATCATTAGTAGATAAAGGAGAAATGCTCCCATTAATGGAAGCTTTTTACACAGTACAAGGGGAAGGATATTTCTCAGGTACTGCAGCTTATTTTTTGCGAATTGGTGGTTGTGATGTTGGTTGCCATTGGTGTGATGTAAAAGAAAGTTGGAATGCTGATTTGCATCCTCCAACCACCATTGCTGATATACTTAAGGGCATTGCTGAATACCCTGTGAATACAGTTGTAATTACAGGTGGGGAGCCTTTAATGTGGGACATGTCAAAACTTACTACTGCCTTAAAAAATGAAGGGTATAAGGTTCATTTAGAAACCTCTGGTGCTTATCCTTATAGTGGTGATTTTGATTGGGTGTGTTTATCTCCTAAAAAGATGCAAGCTCCTTTAGATGCAATAAAACCTCTTGCCAATGAGTTAAAAGTTATAGTGAATAATAAACATGACTTTATTTGGGCAGAGGAGCAAAGAGCTTTGCTAGATGATTGTAAGTTATATTTGCAAGCTGAGTGGAGTAAGCGTGAGCAAGTTATCCCAATGATTATTGATTTTGTAAAAGAAAATAAAGATTGGACAATATCCTTGCAAAGCCATAAATACATGAATATACCTTAATGAGAATTTTTATTCTGTTATTATTTTTATTACCTACCATTTCCTTTGCACAAAAGAAGGATTATAAAACATATGATAAAGCAGTAAAATATTATAATGAAGGAAATAATGAAAAAGCAAAGAAATTAGCTTTTAAATTACTTGATAAAAGTGCTGAGTGGAACAAACCAAACTTATTGCTAGCAAGTATTTTTGCTTCTGAAAAAAACATTGAAAAAGCAGCTGAATTTTTGCTGAATGTGTATTCTGAGGATAATCCTGATGATGTGAAAGGAATTGAGGTGGTCGCTGATTTATATTACACTAATGGCTATTACACTGATGCTCTTTACTATCTTGCAAGCACCTTAAATCATGGTGATGATAATTATCAAATTGTTTCAATGGCTACTTCATTAAAAATGAAAAGTTGCAAGTTTGCAATTGAGGCAATTAAAAACCCAACTGATATTGAGTTTAATAATATTGGGGCACTTATTAATTCTGAGATGAGTGAGTATGTAAATGCTATTTCTGTTGATGGAGAGAAATTGCTGTTTACCAGAAGAATTGAAGCTAATAAAGAAAGAGATCAAGAAGACTTATTTCTATATGATATAAGCGAACAATCAGTAAGTTCATTACCTTTTAATACTGAATATAATGAGGGTGCAATTACGGTTTCTGCTGATGGTAGTATGTATGTATATACTGCTTGTGATAGAGTTAATTCTATTGGGGGTTGTGATTTATACATTAGGCAATATTCTGATGAAAATGGCTGGACAAAGGAATATAATTTAGGTAAAAATGTGAATTCAAAAATGTGGGAATCACAAGCTTGTTTTTCTCCTGATGGAAAATATTTGTACTTTATAAGTAGTAGAAATGAAGGGGAGGGACAAGAAGATATTTGGCGATCAGAAATCACAAAAGAAGGTTTCTTAAAAGCAGAAAATCTAGGTAGTAGTATCAATACTTCTAAATCAGAAATGTCTCCTTTTTTACACCCTGATAACTTAACACTTTACTTTGCATCAGAAGGGCATGTAGGTATGGGTAGTGATGATTTATTTCTAAGCAGAAGAACGAAAACTGATGAGCAATGGAATACTCCTAAAAACATGGGCTTTCCAATAAATACTCATAATTCTGAGAATTCCTTAATAGTTGCAAGTGATGGGAAAACTGCTTATTATACTTCTGATAAATCTGGACATGGGCAAGAAGATATTTTTGTTTTTGAGTTACCAAAACAGGTTCAAGCTGAACAGATTTCTAACTTAGAAAAAGAAATTATTTCTCAAAAAGCAGGAGAGGAGGTCGTCTTAAAAAATGTAAGTTTTGAATCTAATTCAGCTGAGATAAATTCATCATCATATATTGAGCTTGATAATCTTATTGACTACCTTATAAAGAACCCTAATCTTAAAATTGAAATACAAGGACATACTGATGATGTTGGTAGTGAATTTGACAATCAAAGACTATCAGAAAAAAGAGCCAAAGTAGTGTTTGAATATCTGAGTTCAAAAGTTGCAAATACTCTAATTTTTAAAGGTTATGGAGAGATTCAACCTTTAGGAGAAAATAAGGCAGAAAACAGAAGGTCTTCTTTTGTTATTCAATAAAAATATCCTTCTTGCATTTTGGCTGTTCACTTCCCCTCCAGTTAAATCCTTTTAAGTAGCGGTTCTTTTCTTCTACATCTTGGTAAGGTGTAGTTACTGAGTTGGGTTTTACTTCATAGTTTACAGCATCTAATTTACTGTCCTTAAAATAGAGTATTAAATCAGTGCACTCAGTATAATTGAGTCCCATTTTATCTTTTGTCTCCTCATCAGTTACTATAAAAATACTTTGTCCGTTTCCTTCTACATCCATTCTCCTCATTTTATTATCATTAAAATAAGCAGTCATATTTTTCCCTTTTATCTGATTGTAATCCAAAGAATCTTCTTGTGCTATTATCATTGGGCTAGGGTGGAGGAACATCCTACTAATCTTTCCTTTGTTGGCTAAGAACTGTATGCTGTCAGCAGTTATTTGAAATTCACTACTCCATAATATTGGCTCTTTGTACATCTCAACTACTGAGTCTGTAAAATTATAGGTTAATGAATCGCATTTCCCTTGAAAATCAGTTTTAAAGAACTTTACTTTATTGTAAGCGAGTACCTTTTTATCTTCTATCTTCTGCTGAGAAACAAATTGCTTAGCATGCATAAATACGGTGTCCTCTTCAAACAGCAACTTTAACATAGGTTTTTCACTGATGATTACTTTTTCTTCTGCTTCAAAGTATTCAGCAATCTCTCCAGATACAGTCATGTTTTCAACTGTATCAATAAGCTCAACATTACTGAATGCTTTTCCGTATTGCTTATTTTTATTATAGTATAGACTATCTCCTTTTAGAAGGTAGTTGTCAGTAGTTATGTAAGAATTTTTTCTGAACTGTGCTATGTTAGTTTTGGTATTGTACCAACCGTTTTCACAATAAATAGTTTTGGTGTCCGAAATGATAAAGGAAGGACCAAAAAAGTAAGTAACCTCACTGTTAGAATTATAGTGCATATTATCAGTAATTATTTTGTAATCTTTAGCCAAAACAACTACTGAATCTTTAAAAAGAAACTTATGAATATTGGAATGATAAGCACCTCTTTTTGAATTGATAGTTTTTTTATTATCAATAATAGTTCCTTTGCTAGGATAGGAGGCAATATTCGTGCTTAAATTGTAAAATACTTGCTCGGTATTTAAGGTCATATGCTTGTCAATAAGCATTACATCTCCTTTTATGTCAGCTTTGTTCTCTTTCCCAAAATAAGTAAGCATCTCTCCTGTAAGGGTAATGCTATCTCCTTGGTTGATTTTAATTTTCCCAAAGGCTTCCATTTTATTTTCAGTAATATAATGGTAAGCTGAATCGCATGTCATTATTGCATCATTATGCTTAAAGGACACATTCCCAATTAAACGCCAATAATCAGGATGAATATTAGCATTAGCATAAGTATTGTCAGCATTTAATATTTCAATTCTTTTACTGTTCTGAGCAATAGTGCTGATACTCAGAAGAAGCAGTAAAATATGAAAAAGAAGTTTCAAATTTATCTGAAAAGAGTTTGTTTTCTATCTGGCCCTACTGATACAATTGAGATTGGTGTTTCCAATACATCCTCCAACCAAGCAATATAATCATGCACTGCTTTGGGTGCTTCTGATAAATTTTCTAATTGCATTAGGTCCATATCCCATCCTTCAAGTTCTTTGTAAAAAGGTGTAAGTCCTTCATTATCTTCAAATGGCAAGTAATCAATTTGCTCTCCATTTAATTCGTAATGTGTACAGGCTTTAATATTGTCAATTCCTGATAAAACATCAGCTTTCATCATCATTAATTGAGTCACACCATTTATACTGATTGCGTATTTTAGTGCAGGAATATCAATCCAACCACATCTTCTTGGTCGACCAGTAGTTGCGCCAAATTCATTCCCAATTTTAGCTAATCTTGCTCCAACTTCATCAATTAGTTCTGATGGAAATGGCCCGCTACCAACTCTGGTACAATAAGCTTTAAAGATACCAAAAACTTCTCCAATTTTATTAGGAGCAATTCCAAGTCCTGTACACGCACCAGCGGTAATTGTGTTTGATGATGTAACAAAAGGGTAAGATCCAAAATCAATATCTAATAATGTTCCTTGAGCCCCCTCAGCTAAAATCTTCTTTCCTTCTCTCATGGCATTATGTATGTAATGCTCACTTTCAATGTGCTTGTATTTTTTAAGAGTTGCTAAACTAGAAAACCATGCAGTTTCTAATTCTTCTAATTCATATTCAAAGTCGTAAAAGTTAAGAATCTGAATGTGTTTTCTTTTTAATTTTTTGTATTTTTCTTTAAAATTAGGTGCTGATATATCTCCAACTCTAAGTCCGTTACGACCAGTTTTATCCATATAAGTTGGTCCAATGCCTTTAAGTGTTGAGCCAATCTTCTCTTTCCCTTTTGCTTTTTCTGATGCTGCATCAATCAGTTTATGTGTAGGTAAAATTAGATGTGCTTTTTTAGAAATTAAAAGCTCAGACATTTCAATATCTAACTTAGATATTCCAATAATTTCGTTCTGAAAAATAACAGGGTCAATTACAACTCCATTTCCAATAAGATTAATAACTCCTGGATGAAAAATTCCTGAAGGAATAGTATGCAAAACATGTTTTATTCCATCAAATTCTAAGGTATGGCCAGCATTAGGTCCACCTTGAAATCTTGCAATTATATCATATTTGGATGTTAAAACATCAACAATTTTCCCCTTTCCTTCATCTCCCCATTGGAGTCCTAATAATACATCTGCTTTCATTATTTATTGAAATTTCTAATTAGTTATTTTGTCTTGACATTCTTGGCAAATTCCGTATAAATTTAATGCATGCCTATTTATTTTAAACTTCATACTTTCTTCAATTACATTCTTAATTCCTTGTATTCTAGGGTCACAAAACTCTATTACTTTATCACAACTTGTGCAAATTAAATGGTCGTGCTGTTTGTTAGAATATGCTTTTTCGTATTGAGCTTGTGCTTTCCCAAATTGATGCTTTCTTACTAAGTGGCAATCCAATAATAGATCGACAGTATTGTAAAGTGTTGCTCTACTTACACGGTAGTTTTTATTTTTCATCTGAATGTACATTGATTCTATATCAAAATGACCTTCAAATTCGTAAATTTCGTTGAGGATTGCAAAACGCTCAGGGGTTTTCCTGTGCTTATTAATAACTAAATATTCTGTGAATATTTCAGTTACAGTTTCAATTATTTTCTTATTTAACACTTTTGCGCATTGAATTACAAAACTATAAAAAATCCTTATTTGGTATCAATAAAAACACAATAAAGATATACTAATTTTCTAGTGTTTATAAGTTCTTGTAATTGATGTAATTGCTTCAACTTTACGAAGTTTATCAGTTAGTTCTTTTAAGAATGTTACATTATGCACTTTAAGGGTAATAATACCTTCAAATATACCATCATAACTACTGATGTTAATACTTTTAATATTTACATTCATTTGGTTGGAAATAATTTGAGTAACATTGTTCATAAGTCCGACTTTGTCGATTCCTTTAATATTGATTGTTGCAATAAAGTCAATTTCATTTTTATTTACCCATTTTGCTTTTAGTATTCTATATGCGTAATTGGCTCTAAGCCGAATTGCATTAGGACAGTCTGATCTATGAATTTTTATTCCATCTACTACTGTTAAAAATCCAAAAATCACATCTCCTGGTATTGGATTACAACACTTAGCCATCTCATAGTCTAGTACTTCTCCATCTTCATTAAAGACAATTAATTTTTCAACTTTTATAGCTGATTTTTTAGCTTTAGGATTATAAATTTTATTTTTGATTGTTTGATACCAACCACTGTTTTTCACTTTTACATATTCCTTAATTTCAGTATTGGAAATAGCCCCAGTACCAAAACGAAAATAAAGTTCTAATGAAGTTCCTGTATCAAAATACTTGATGAGTTCAGTTTCAGTATTTATATTGAATTTAAGTTTTAAATGTTTTAGTTTTCTTTCAGCAATCTCTTTTCCAACTCCAGAAATTCTTTTTTTATCTTCTTTTAATGCACCCTTTATTTTTGATTTTGCCCTTGATGTAATTACAAAGCGCAACCAATCTTTTCTTGGTCTTTGTTTTTTAGATGTGATAACTTCAACTTGATCGCCACTGCCTAATTGATGGCTTAATGAGACCAATTTCCCATTTACTTTTACTCCCATACATTTGAGTCCAACATCAGTATGAATTGAAAAAGCAAAATCAAGTGCAGTAGCTTTTTTAGGTAATGTTTTTAATTCTCCATTTGGTGTGAAAACATAAATCTCTCCCGCATAAAGATTAAGTTTAAAATCATCAATAAAATCAAGTGCGTTAGATTCAGGGTTTTCTAATAACTCACGGATATTATTGATCCATTCATCAAGTGAGTTTTCTTTACTTCCTTCTTGTTTGTATTTCCAATGTGCAGCATACCCTTTTTCTGCAATATCATCCATTCTTTTACTTCTGATTTGTACTTCAACCCATTTACCATCATCACCCATTACAGTAGTGTGTAAGGACTCATATCCATTGGCTTTTGGAGTTGAAACCCAATCTCTCAATCTATCAGGATTTGGTTTGTAAAAATCAGTAACTATTGAATAGATCTTCCAGCAATCTGATTTCTCATTCTCTTGTGATGATTCGACAATAATTCTGATTGCAAATTTGTCAAATACATTATCAAAATTAACACCCTTATTAACCATTTTATGTCTAATAGAAAAGATTGATTTTGGCCTTCCTTTTATAGAGCAATAAAGTTCATTTTCTTTTAATTTAGTTCTAAGTGGTTTACAAAATTTTGTGATGTATTTATTTCTTTCTTCTTTTGTAGCTTGTAGTCCTTCAGCAATTGCTTTATATACTTCTGGTTTTGTGAATTTAAGCCCTAAGTCTTCTAATTCAGTTTTGATAGCATAGAGCCCTAATCTGTGAGCGAGAGGTGCATATAAGTAAAGAGTTTCTGATGCTATTTTAAGTTGTTTTGGCTTTTTCATCGCATCCAAAGTTCTCATATTATGCAGTCTATCAGCAAGCTTGATTAATATTACTCTTACATCATCAGAAAGAGTAAGGAGCATCTTTCTAAAATTCTCAGCTTGCATGGATACATTCTTATCAAATACGTCATGGATTTTAGTTAATCCATCAATAATTTTAGATACTTTTTTACCAAATAACTTTTCAACATCTTTAAGAGTAAAGTCCGTATCTTCAACTACATCATGCAGTAAAGCACATATAATAGAGGTAGTTCCTAGGCCAATCTCTTTTGCAGCAATATGAGCAACAGCAATAGGGTGATATATATAGGGTTCTCCTGATTTTCTTCTCTGATTTTTATGGGCTTCAACTGCTAAATCAAAAGCTTTTCGAATCTCTTTTTTATCTGCTTTATCTGTTTTGTCAGCACATGCACGCAACAATGATTTATACTTATTAAGTATGTCTTTTTTTTCTTGTTCTAAATCTATTTGTTGCATATAGTAATTTAAGCAAAAATTGGGTAAGTAGACATTAATTTATTTACTTCTTTTCTTACTTCAGACAATATACTTTCATCTTCATAATTCATGATTACTTTATCAATTAGATCAACAATAGTAGGTATTGTATTTTCTTTTATACCTCTTGTAGTTATTGCTGGTGTTCCAAATCTTATTCCGGAAGTTATAAATGGTGATTGAGTGTCAAAAGGAACCATGTTTTTGTTTGCAGTTATATCTGCTTTTACAAGTGCATTTTCAGCATCTTTACCAGTTATGTTTTTATTTCTTAAATCAATAAGCATACAGTGATTTTCTGTGCCTCCAGAAATAATTCTATACCCTTTTTTAACAAATTCTTCAGCCATTAGTTTTGAGTTTTTTATTACTTGCTTTCCATAGGTCTTGAATTCAGGTCTTAATGCTTCACCAAAAGCAATTGCTTTACTAGCTATTACATGCTCTAATGGTCCTCCTTGTGAGCCTGGGAATACACCTGAATTTAATATTGCTGACATCATTCTATTCTTTCCTTTTGGAGTTTTTAGTCCCCAAGGGTTTTCAAAGTTTTTTCCCATCATAATCATTCCACCTCTTGGACCTCTTAAGGTCTTGTGAGTAGTGGTAGTTAAAATATGGCAATGTGGAGCAGGGTCATTTAATAATTTTGCAGCAATTAATCCTGCTGGATGAGCAATATCAGCCATCAATAACGCATTAACTTTATCTGCAATTTTTCTAAAACGAGCATAATCCCAGTCTTGCGAGTAGGCAGAGCCTCCACAAATAATTAATTTTGGCTGTTCTGAAATAGCAGTTTTTTCTAATTTATCATAATCAACTTTACCAGTTGATTCTTCAACATTATAAAATGAAGTTTTATATAGCTTTCCTGAAAAATTTACTGGTGATCCGTGAGTTAAATGCCCACCGTGTGAGAGGTTAAATCCTAAAATTTTATCTCCAGGATTAAGGCAGGCTAACATTACGGCTGCATTTGCTTGTGATCCAGAGTGAGGTTGTACATTAACATACTCAACACCAAATAATTCTTTTGCTCTATCAATTGCTAACTGTTCTACTTTATCAACAACTTCACATCCTCCATAATATCTTTTTCTAGGGTATCCCTCAGCATATTTGTTTGTTAAGCATGAGCCCATTGCTTGCATTACTTCATTACTTACAAAGTTTTCTGATGCAATTAATTCAATTCCATTCCTTTGTCTTTGATCTTCCTTATTTATTAAATCAAAAATTATTTCATCTTTTTTCATCTGATATTATTTTAAAATTTTTATTTTCGTAAACGCAACAAATGTATATAAATTTATGAATAGAATTAAGGAACTTTTTGGAATAAAATATCCAATTATACAGGGGGGCATGATATGGTGTAGTGGTTGGGAATTGGCCTCTGCCGTAAGTAATGCGGGTGGATTGGGTTTAATTGGTTCAGGTTCAATGTATCCTGAAGTTCTAAGAGAACATATTAAGAAATGTAAGAAAGCAACTGACAAGCCTTTTGGAGTAAATATTCCTTTAATTTATCCGAATATTGAAAAGCATATTCAAATCATTATTGATGAAGGAGTGAAGATTGTTTTCTCATCCGCAGGAAACCCTAATAAATACACCTCTTATTTACAAGAAAATGGAATAATTGTAGTGCATGTCATTGCAAATACTAATTTTGCTTTAAAGTCAGTTGATGCAGGAGTTAACGCAATAGTTGCTGAAGGATTTGAAGCTGGAGGGCATAATGGAAAAGATGAAATTACAACTATGTGCTTAATTCCTAAAATAACAGATGAAGTAAATATTCCTATAATTGCTGCAGGAGGTATTGGTGATGGGCGTGCAATGTTAGCTGCTATGTGCTTGGGTGCTGATGGCGTGCAAATTGGTAGTAGATTTGCTGTTTGTAAAGAAAGTTCTGCTCATGAAAACTTTAAAAATTATGTTTTTGATGCAAAAGATGGTGCAACAGATTTAACTTTAAAGGAAATTACAGCTGTAAGATTATTGAAAAATAAGTTTTACCAAAACATACAAGAGGCATATACAGCAAAAGCAACAATTAAGGAATTAAAAGATTTGTTAGGAAGAGGAAGGGCTAAAAAAGGGATGTTTGAAGGTAATTTAACAGAAGGAGAATTGGAAATCGGACAAGTATCCTCAATGATTAATAAAATGCAGACTTCCAAAGAAATTATTGATGAAATTATTGATGATTTCAATATTGCAAAAAGTGATCTACACACTTTTAATGTATAAGGTTTTTTTAAGCAAGTATTATCTTTAGTACTATGTTGACTTTTTTTTATAAATTTGTAAATATTATAAAATACATTATGAAAAAGTTATTATTATTACTATTTGTTGTCTTATTAAATTTTTCTTCTCAAGCATCTCACTTTATTGGTGGTGAAATTACTTGGGAATGCGATAAGGATCCATTAAGTCCAAATTATGGGAAGTATACGTTTTTTATGACAATTTATCAAGATTGCGATGGTATAGATTTTAGCACAACTAGTTATAGTATAGACGTTCATAACCATCCGTCATTATTCTCAATTAATTTACCTTTCGTCTCTTCAGTAGATATTTCTCCAACTGGCATTCCAGGATCTATTCCTTGCTATGACTGTAATAATCAGCCATTTGGAACATTTGGTGCTGTAAAACAATGGAATTATGCTTCAGTTCCCACGACAATTACAGGAAGTCCTCCTGCTGACGGATGGCATTTTACTTGGGGTTCATGTTGTAGAAGTGGAAATATAACAAATGTTGGTACTCCGGGTAGTATGGATTGGACTGTTCGATCTGTGATGTATCCTTATACTGACCCTAGTGGAACGATATTCCCTAGTAGTAATGAGTGTTATGAAAATTCTCCAATTTTTAAAGAAGAGCCTAAAACAATTATATGTTCTGGTTATCCTTTTTCGTATAGTCATCTTGCTTTTGATGTTGAGCTTGATTCCTTAAGTTATAGTTGGGCTGAACCTTTGAATATCGCATCTTCATATAATTATACAAATCCTAGCATACAGGCAATACCGTATATTGGAGGTTATACAGTTACATCTCCAATTCCAGGCAATCCTACTCTAGATAGTGAAAACGGAGAGATATCTTTCTTCTCAATGACTAATGGTGTTTTTGTTACAGTTGTAAAAGTAGCAGCATTTAAATGTGGACAATTAGTTGCTGAAGTATACAGGGATGTAAATGTAGCTCTCTTAGGCTGTGGAACCTTGCCAAATGGTGCTCAAAATTCTCCACCTCTTATTACAGCTCCAGTTGGAAGTCAGAATTGGATTACGACTTTAAACCCTTCAACAGGCTTACCATCATATGAAACTACAATTATGGCTGGTGAATTGGTCAATTTTTCGGTAGTTGCAACTGACAGTGATATTAATTCAACTGGAAATATGCAAGATTTATCATTAGAGGTAGTGGGTGGCCAATTAGATCCATTGTTGGCACTTAGTAATCCTGCAACCTTTACAGTAACATCTTCATCACCAGGAAATATTTCAGGAGATTTTGAATGGTTATCTAATTGTGACCATATGCAAGATTATGGATGTGGTAGGCAGGGAGGCGCTTATACGTTTAACATTAAATCTTATGATGACTTTTGTCCAGCAAATGGAATTAAAATGGCTACCATAACAATAAACGTAATCCCACCTCAACCCGACTTAAGATGCTTAGCTGTTGATCCAAATGGAGGAGTTGACTTATTTTTTTCTTTTCCTGCTGGAGTTATTGATACAAATATTAAATATGATATATATCATTCTAAACAAATTTCAGGACCTTATTCAATAATTGATAGTATTTTTTATCCTGATACAACTTTTTATCATTCAGGATCAGACGCTAATACATCAAAAAGTTATTATTATCTTTTAGGAAGCGTTACTTGTGGAACTAACATTGGGGGAGGAAGTGATTCACTATTATATTCTGACACATTAAGCACTATTTTAATGAATTCTACAGCAGTTAACATGGGAATAACTGCAGATTTAAACTGGAATCCTACTCATAAACCTTTAATACCCTCTTCTTCTACAGATTATGATCTACATTATATAAATGCAGCTAATGTTGATGTAATTCTTTCTGTGCAACCTGATACTTTTGCTCAAATGGATGGTGATAGATGTGACTATAATCCACAGTTTTATGTAGAAATACCTGATATTAGTGGATGTGTCTCAAAATCTTCTATTAGTTCAATAAATTTACTAGATACATTATCTCCTGTTACTCCAATTATTGAAGATATTTCAGTTGATGTTAATGGAAAATCAGTTGTAAGTTGGAGTGTCTCTGCTAATAGTGATTTTTACATTATTTACATACAAGATAATAATGGCGCTTGGATTACTTTAGATACAGTTTTGTTTGGAACTAATAGTTATCAGTTTGTTAACTCAAATGCAACAATTAATTCTGAAAATTTTACTGTTAGAGCTATTGATAGTTGTGGAAATACAAGAGCAAGATCTGAAATACACAATTCTATTTATTTGCTACAACTAGTTGATGAATGTGATAATTCGGTAAAGTTAAATTGGAATGATTATATTAATTGGAGTGGTGGTACTCATCATTATAATTTATTCATAAATGAGATTGATGAGAATGGAGTAGTGATTTCTGATGTAATTACAGTAACAAATTCTACTGAGTATTTGTTAGATGGTTTAACTTCATCCTCTCAGTATGAAATATATGTTGAAGCTTATAATTTTGACGCTTCTTTTGTTGCGATTTCTAATCAATTAGATTTTAATATATCATTGGCAGCTAAGCCTAAGTTTCATTACATTGAGTATGTCACTGTAAATCCTGAAAATGGTTTTATTGAGTTAAATTGTTATGTTGATAATCAAGGGGTGATTGATCATTATGATATTTATAGAAGTAAAATTGTTAATGGAGTTGGGATTGGTTTAGATCTTATTGATAATGTAACTTTCAACGGAACATCATCTATTTATTATATTGATAATGAGGCTTCTACTTCTAATTACTCCTATTTATACAAAACTTACCCTGTAGATACTTGCGGTATTACATTAAATGTACCGCCAGTTGATGATCCAGCCTATGCTAATGATATTTCATATGCTCAATCAATATTGCTAGAAGTAGAAGTTAATAAAGATTATTCTAATTTACCTAGCTTAGAAAGTGATTACACAAATACAATTACTTTTAATGAGTATGATAAATGGTTAGGAGATGTTTCAAAATATGAATTATTTAGATCTATTAATAATGAACCTTTTGTAATGTTGCCTATCAAAACTTGGGATATGAATAATAATTCAAATCAAGAATTAGTTTTTATTGATAAGGTGACAGAATTTGGAGAAACAAATGGAAAATTCTGTTATTACATAAAGGCTACTGAAGGTATTAATAACCCTTACGGGTCAGTTCCTGAAGGAAGTTTATCTAATATTGTATGCATTAGCCAAACCCCAAATATTTTTGTTCCAAATACTTTTACTCCTAATGGAGATGAACACAATGAGGTTTTTATGCCAGTTGCGTATTTTGTTTCTGAGGATGGTTATTCCTTTTCTATTTATAATGCTAATGGAAGTGAGATATTTTCTACTAATGAACCATCAAAAGGGTGGGATGGAACATATAAAGGAAGTAATGTACAGAATGATAATTATGTATATCATCTACAATACATAAATTCAGATGGAGAGTTAACACATAAAACAGATGCTTTTAGCCTAGTAAGATAATTAAAGCTTAAAATAATAAAAATAGTCCCTTTTTAAGGGACTATTTTAGTATATAAATTGTTAATTTTGCATAATTTTTAAAATAGTAATTATGAGTAATAAAGTATTGAAGGAGGGTTTAACTTATGATGATGTTTTAGTTGTTCCTGCTTATTCGGAAGTATTACCTCATATGGTAAGTACAGCTACTAATTTCACTAAAAATATAACGCTAAATATTCCAATAGTATCTGCTGCTATGGATACTGTTACTGAATCAAAAATGGCGATTGCTATTGCACAGGAAGGTGGAATTGGAGTGCTTCATAAAAATATGAGTATTGAGAGTCAAGCGTTTGAAGTTCGCAAAGTAAAAAGATCAGAAAGTGGCATGATTTTAGATCCTATTACTCTAACCTTAAATGCAAATGTTGGTGATGCTTTTAGAATGATGCATGAAAATAAAATTGGTGGTATTCCTATTGTAGATGAAAATATTAATCTACTAGGAATTGTTACTAATAGAGATTTACGCTTTGAAAAAGATATGACACTTTCTATTAATGAAGTAATGACATCAGAAGGAATTATTACTACTGAATTAAATGACCTTGAAAATGCTGAGGATATCTTAAAAGAAAATAAAATTGAAAAATTACCTATTGTTAATGCTGAAAATAAATTAGTTGGACTTATAACTTTCAAGGATATTATTAAAAACAGAATGCGACCAAATGCTTGTAAAGATAAGTATGGTAGATTAAGAGTTGCTGCTGCTGTTGGCGTTACTAATGATGTTCTTGAAAGAGTAAAAGCCTTAAAAAATGCTGCAGTTGATGCAATTATAATTGATACAGCGCACGGGCATACTAAAGGAGTAGCTAATGTTTTAAAGAAAGTAAAATCAACTTACCCTGATTTAGATGTTGTAGTTGGAAACATTGCAACTGCTTCTGCTGCTCAGGCTTTAATTGAAGCAGGTGCTGATGCTGTAAAAGTAGGAATCGGACCTGGTTCAATTTGTACAACAAGAATTGTAGCAGGCATTGGTGTTCCACAATTGACAGCTGTAATGGATGTTGCTGAGGTAACTAAGAAAAATAATATTCCTTTAATTGCAGATGGCGGTATAAGGTATTCAGGCGATATTGTTAAAGCTTTAGCGGGTGGCGCAAATACTGTTATGTTAGGTTCGATTATTGCTGGAGTTGAAGAAGCACCAGGAGAAACAATTATCTTTGAAGGGAGAAAGTTTAAATCTTACAGAGGAATGGGGTCTATTGATGCTATGGAAAAAGGATCAAAAGATAGGTATTTTCAAAGTGGAGAAGTTGATGCTAAGAAGTTAGTCCCTGAAGGAGTTGTCGGTAGAGTAGCTTATAAAGGGACTTTAGGTGAAGTTATTCATCAGATGATTGGTGGGTTAAGAGCTGGAATGGGTTATACTGGCTCGTCATCTATAGAAGAGTTGAGTAAAGCATATTTTTTAAAAATAACGACTGCAGGTGTTACTGAAAGTCATCCCCATGATGTGACAATAACGAGAGAAGCACCAAACTATAGTAGAAAATAATAAACTAAAAATAAAAATGATGAAAAAAGTAGGATTAAGTATAATGTTAGCTGCATTTGTTTTAATTTCAAGTGCACAAGATGTATTAACTATTGCAGATGATAACATCTCATTAAAGGAATTTAAAAATGTGTTTTATAAGAATAATCATAATGCTGATATTTCAGAAGATTACTTAAATGAGTATATGGAATTATTTGTGAAATTCAAATTAAAAGTAAGAGAAGCGCAAGAATTAGGACTGGATACTATGACATCATATGTTAATGAGCTTGATGGTTATAGAAAGCAATTGGCTAAACCTTATTTGAAGAATGAAGAGTTTGATGAAAACATGCTTACTGAAGCTTATGAAAGAATTAGTTTTGATGTAAATGCAAGTCATATTTTAATTGCAGTTGATGAAAAAGCAACTGATGATGAAGTAAAAGTTGCTGAGCAAAAAGCAATTACAATAAAGAAGGATATTATAGATGGAAAGTTGTCATTTGGTGATGCTGCTAAGCTAAACTCTGATGATAAATCTGCTGTTAGTAATATGGGTAAATTAGGATTTTTCACTGCTTTTATGATGGTTTATGATTTTGAAACTGCAGCTTATAATACTAAAATTGGAGAGATTTCAAATCCTGTTAGAACAAAGTATGGCTTTCATTTAATAAAAGTAAATGATAAAAGAAAAGCTGTTGGGCAAGTAAAAGTAGCTCATATCATGTTTAAAACAGGGCTGGGAGCTGATGAGAATAAATTAAATCAAGCAAATGAGAAAATTAATAAAGCGCTTCAGTTGTTAAATAAAGGAGAGGATTTTGCTGATGTTGCTGAAAGATTTTCTGAAGATAGATCAACTGCTGTAAAAGGAGGTGAGTTACCAGCTTTTGGAGTTGGAAAAATGGTTCCTGAATTTGAAAATAATGCATTCGAACTTAAAAGTATTGGAGATATTTCTGTTCCATTCAGAACAGAATATGGATGGCATATCATCAAACTTATAGGAAAAGAGGAAATGCTTTCATTTGATGAGTTGAAAGTAGAATTGAAAAGAAAAATTGAAAAAGATAGTAGAGGTGATTTAAGTAAAAAAGCACTTTATGAAAAATTGAATGATACTTATAAAGTAATAAATAAGCCAGCTGTTTATGCTTCTTTTAGAAAAGGAGCTGTAAATTCAGTTGCATCAGCAACTTTTGAGAAAGTAAATAATAATCAAACTTTAGCTACTATTGATGGAAAGAGTGTATCTGTTAATAAATTCTCAGAATATATTCTGGCTTATCAATCATTAGGAAGTGATATTGATGATATGTATATTGATTTTGTAAATGAGGAGTTACTGGCTTATGAAGAAAGTAAATTAGAGGAGAAATACCCTGATTATAAAGCGTTATTACAAGAATATAGAGAAGGGATATTACTATTTGATTTAACAAATAAGAAAGTATGGGCTAAAGCTGTTGAAGACACACTTGGTTTACAAGCATTTTATGATGCTAATAAATCTAATTATACATGGGGAAAAAGATTGGATGCTACAATCTATAGCTGTATTGACTTAACAACTGCAAAGAAAGTGAAAAGAGAAATCTACAAAAAAAATAGGGGAACAATAACTAATGCAGATATTTTAGTTAAAATTAATAAAGATGATGCTTTGAGTTTACAAATTGAAAGTAATAAATTTGTAAAAGGTGCTAATAAAAATGTTGATGCTATTAAATGGAAAACAGGAATATCAAAAGATATAGTGTTAGAAAACGGATCGTATATTATTATTGATGTTCATGAGGTCTTAGAATCTGGAGCAAAGGAATTGTCTGAATCTAGAGGAAAGGTTATCTCTGATTATCAGACAGCTTTAGAAAATGACTGGATAGCTTCACTAAAAGCAAAATATGCGGTTACTATTCATACAGAGGTTCTTCATTCACTTGTTAAATAGATGAATATTAAGCAATTATTTTTTTTTTCTGCAGTAGTTTTATTACTTAGTTCTTGTTTTAATAACAATCAGGGACGAATAATTGCTAGTGTTAATGAGAAGGATTTAATGCTTGAAGAAGTGTTAAAAGAAATGCCTATACAAATTGAAGATTCTTCCTTTTTTGTTGAGAGATACATGAATGATTGGATTCGTAAACAATTGATGATTTATCACGCTGAAATAAATTTAAGTTCAGATATTATGAATTATGAGAAACAGATAAAGGACTATAGAGCTTCTTTATTAGTATACGCATATCAACAAGAGTTAATTAATCATAACTTTGATACTTCTATTTCTTTAAAACAAGTTACAAATTATTACAACCAATATAAGGATGAATTTAAGCTAAGTAAAAACATTTTTAAAGGTAGGTTTATTGTGGTTGATAGATCAGCTCCCAAATTAACTAAACTTAATAAATGGTATAAATCTAATAAGAAAAGTAACTTAGAGGAGTTGAATGATTATTGCCAACAATTTGCTAAAGAATATTACTTAGAGGATGATAAGTGGCAATATTTCTCAATTTTCAATCAGAAATTACCAGAGTATATTCTACAGGAATCTTATTTTTTAAAAAACACAAAAGGAGTTGTATTTGAAGATGATAATTTAAGATATTATGTTTTTATCAAGGATTACCTATTAAATGGCAGTATTAGTCCGTTAGAGATGGAGCACGAGAAAATAAAAAATGTATTATTAAACAAAAATAAAATTGAATATTTGAAGCAATTGGAAGATGATTTGTATCAGAATGGTTTAGCTTTGAAAAAAATTAAAATTTACTAAATGAAAATATTTAAAAACCTGTTATTAATTTCACTTTTTGCTATTGGAGCACATGCTCAATCAATTGATAAAGTTGAGGCGATTATTGGTGATGAAATTGTGCTTACTTCAGAAATAGAATCACAATATTTACAGTATTTGTCACAAGGAAATTTAAAGTCAGATGCAATAAAATGTGAAATTATTGAAGACTTATTATTTCAAAAACTATTAATAAATCAAGCAAAATTAGACAGTGTAGTTGTAACTGATGAAGAGGTTGATACTGAGATCACAAAAAGGTTAACATACTTTGAGAATCAATTAGGTTCTGTTAAAAAAGTGGAGGAGTATTTTGGTAAATTAATAGTAGAAATCGAATTAGAGTTAGGCAAGGTTATTAAGGATCAGTTTTTAGCAGAGAGAGTCCAAAGAGGAATTTCATCTGATGTAAAAGTAACTCCTACAGAAGTCCGTGAGTTTTTTAATCATCAAAATGATACTGACATTCCTATTGTTCCTGCTAAAGTTGAGGTTGCTCAAGTTGTTATTAAGCCTGAAATATCAGAAGAACAAAAAGATAAACTAAGAGATAAGTTGAACTCATTTAGAGAGCGTGTTTACAAAGGAGAAGATTTTAAGATGTTAGCTACTTTATATTCTGATGACCCTGGCTCGGCAACTATAGGGGGTGAGCTTGGTTTTGTGAATAGAGGTGATTTAGTTCCTGAGTTCGAAAGAGCAGCTTTTCGTTTGAAAGAAGGTGAAATTTCTGAGGTTGTTGAATCTCAATTTGGTTTTCATATTGTACAACTAATTGAAAGGAGAGGAGAGCAAATTAATGTCCGTCATATTTTGCTAAAAAGTAAGGTGAATTCTACTGCACTTTATTATGCAAAATTAAAAATTGAAGAAGTAGAAAAGGAATTAAGAGAAGGCAAGATTACTTTTGATGAGGCAGTTGATAAATACAGTGATGATGAAAGTAAGAATAATAATGGTTTGCTGCTAAATACTAATAATATGTCAACTTTACATGTAATAGACGAGATGTCTCCAACTTTAAAGTTTGAAGTAGTAAACTTGAAAGAAGAAATGTTTAGTTCTCCTGTTCTCACTCAAATGCCTGATGAAACTAAAGCATACAGATTGTTAAAGTTAAATAAAAGAATTGAAGAGCATAAAGCAAATCTAGTTGATGATTTTTCAATGATTAAGGATTTTGCAATTAATATAAAAAAGCAAGAGGAGGTAATGAAGTGGATTGCAAAAACAATCTCAAATACATACATTAAAATTAATGATGATATTTCTGCTTGTGAATTTAAAAATAAATGGGTAAAATAATATGAGTAATGAAGTACAATCAGTAAATGAATTTATTGTAGTATACAATGAGTTTAAAAATGAAATTGCAAAAGTTATTGTTGGTCAAGAAGAAGTCGTTCAGCAAGTTTTAATTTCAATTTTTTGTAACGGACATTGCCTTTTAGTAGGTGTGCCTGGATTGGCTAAAACCTTACTAGTGCAAACTATTGCTGATTCTTTAGGGCTTAATTTTAATCGTATTCAGTTTACGCCAGACTTAATGCCTTCTGATATTGTTGGTGCTGAAATACTAGATGAGAATAGAAACTTCAAATTTGTGAAAGGACCTTTATTTTCTAATATTATTTTGGCAGATGAAATTAACCGTACGCCTCCTAAAACCCAATCTGCTTTATTAGAGGCAATGCAAGAGCGATCCGTTACTAATGCGGGTACTTGTTATGCTTTAGATAAACCTTTCTTTGTATTGGCAACTCAAAATCCTATTGAGCAAGAAGGAACCTATCCTTTGCCTGAAGCGCAATTAGATAGGTTTATGTTCAATGTACTTCTAGATTACCCTAGCTATGAAGAGGAATTAAAAATTGTAAAACAAACTACAGTTAAAAATAATGTAATTTTAAATACAATTATGTCGGCTGAACAAATTATGAAATATCAAGAGTTAATTACAAAATTACCAGTTACTGATAATGTTTTGCAATATGCTGTAACTTTAGTGGCTAAAACAAGACCAGATTCTGATAAAGCTGCTGATGTAGTAAAACAATATATTGAATGGGGTGCTGGTCCAAGGGCATCACAGTTTATGTTGATGGCTGCTAAGTGTCATGCTGCAATAAATGGAAAATATGCTCCAGATATTGAGGATGTAAAAGCAGTTGCAAAACCTATTTTAAGACACCGATTGGTAAAGAATTACAAAGCAGAAGCAGAAGGAATGAGTATAGATCAAATTATTGAATCAATTTTATAATGATATTACCAATAGTTGCTTTTGGAGCGCCAATTTTAAGAGAAAAGTGTGTAGATATTACACCTGAATATTTTGAATTAGAAACCCTTTTAACTAATATGTGGGAAACTATGTATGAGGCTAGTGGAGTAGGAATTGCTGCACCTCAAATTAATAAAGCAATTCGTTTGTTCTTAATTGACACCACTCCTTTTGTTGAGGATGAAGAAACAGATGAGGTTATTGTCAAACAGACATTTATTAATGCTAGGATTATTGAAGAAACAGGAGAGGTTTGGGACTTTAAAGAAGGATGTTTGTCTATACCAGATATAAGGGAAGATGTAAGTAGAAAATCAACTATTAAGATTGAATATTTTGATGAGAATTTTAAAAAACATACTGACACTTATGATGGCTTAACTGCCCGTGTTATTCAGCATGAGTATGACCATGTAAACGGAATATTATTTATAGATAAGATTTCTGCTTTACGTAAAAGAATAATAAAAGGAAAATTAATAGATATAAGCAAAGGTAAAGTAAATGCATCTTATAAAATGAGGTTTGAAAGGTAGGTTATTTAATAACTACCTTAAACATTTCTTGTTCTTCTATAAAGCCTTTTAACTCATCTCCAACTTTTACTGACCCAACTCCCTCAGGAGTTCCAGTATAAATTAAGTCCCCAATTTTTAAGGTAAAGAATTTTGAAATATGAGCAATAATAGTATCAAAATTAAAGCACATGTCTTTACTGTTTCCTAGCTGTACTTGCTTTCCATTTTTTTGTAAACTAAAAATAATATTGTTTAAATTCAAATTAGATTTATCAATAAAAGTTCTACTAATTTGTGCTGAACCATCAAAGCCTTTTGCTTTTTCCCAAGGTAAGCCATTAGCTTTGCATTCCTGTTGAATATCTCTTGCAGTAAAATCAATTCCTAAGCCAATTTGAGAATAGTATGTGTGTGCAAATCTTTTTTCAATATGTTTTCCTGTCTTGTTTATTCGAATCACTAATTCCACCTCATAGTGAATGTCATTAGAAAAGTGAGGGATAAAGAAGGGGTGACCTTTTGGTTGTATGGCTGTATCAGGTTTTAGGAAAAATAAAGGTTCACTCGCAATAGCATTTCCTAATTCCTTAGCATGATTTACATAATTACGACCAATACAAATTATTTTCATGTGTTAACTTTTTAATCTGTTTCCTTCTTTATCAAAGAACTTAGTTATTTCAATTTCAGTTTTCCATATACTTAATCCAAGAGAAATAATAAGAAAACCATAACTTACTAGAAGAAAATCTCCACTATTATAGCTTAAAATTATTCCTGAAAGTTGAAATATAATTGTAGCTAAAGAAGCTATAGTCATATGCTTTGAACTTATTTTATTTGCAAATTTCCAAATATCATTATTGGATATACTTCTTGTTGTTCTGTATACATAAATAGTACTGATTTCTTTAGGTTGGTATTTTGAGTAAATAAAACTAAAAAATAAGATTAAGGGTCCACATGCGAGCTGCCCTGCAATTAAATCAGATGACATTAGTTCTTAAACTTTTTCTCTAACTTCATTTTTGTTGCAAAATTACGCATTACATTTTTGGTATATAAAGGGAAGTCTGCTTGATTAATCCAAGAGAAATATCCAGGATTATCTTTCCAGATTTGAGCTAAAGTTATATCACGGTATTTCCCAAAACTAAGCACCTCTTCACCTTTATCATTAAAACGAACAAAGCCTGCCATATCAGCAAACTTTCCATCCCTTTGTGAAAAATCTGCAAGGAAATCAACATTATTTTCTAACTCCTCATATTTATCAAGTTGAGAGAGCAGAACTTCATAAGTTGCAGTTGTATCAGCTTCAGCTGAATGAGCATTTGTTAAATCTTTATCGCAATAAAACTTATAAGCTGCTACTAGTGTCCTTTGTTCCATTTTATGAAAGATATTCTGAATATCAACCGCCTTTCTGTTAGTCATGTCAAAATCAATTCCAACTCTTAAAAACTCTTCAGCTAATAATGGAATATCAAATTTATTAGAGTTGAAGCCAGCTAAATCACAATTATGAATAAGTGTAGATATTTCATTAGCAAGTTCTTTAAAAGTAGGTTCGTTTGCTACTTTTTCATCAGATATTCCGTGTATTGCAGTTGTTGCTTCAGGAATTGGAATAGTAGGATTTACAATCCAAGTTTTACTTTCTTTATTTCCATTTGGAAAAACTTTCAGAATGGCAATTTCTACAATTCTATCTTCTGCTACTTTCACTCCTGTTGTTTCTAAATCAAAAAAGACAATTGGTTTTTCTAGTTTTAAATTCATAATGCTAAAATACTTTTTTTAGTTATAAGTAATAGTGACAAGTAACTAGTTTTTGAACATAAAAAAAGGAAGCATTGCTTCCTTTTCTAAATTAACTTAAGAAACTATAACTAGTACGTAGAAACTATATGGTTAAACCTCTTGAGTAGTATCGAATTGTTCTAAGTAATCTTTTACTTTACTTACAAATTGTCCTCCTAAAGCACCATCAACAACTCTATGATCGTATGATAATGATAAGAACATCATATGACGAATTGCAATTACATCACCTTCATTAGTCTCTAAAACAACAGGTTTCTTTTTAATAACACCACAAGCCATAATAGCTACTTGAGGCTGATTGATAATTGGAGTTCCCATTAGGTTTCCGAAAGTACCAACATTTGTCATTGTAATTGTGCCACCTTGAATATCGTCTGGCTTTAATTGTCCACCTCTAGCTCTAGTAGCTAAATCATTTACTGATTTAGTAATACCAATAAGGTTTTTGTTTTGAGATTCTTTTATAACAGGAACAATTAAGTTTCCATCAGGTAAAGCAGCAGCCATACCAATATTTACATTTTTATGAATGTGGATGTTAGTTCCATCAACAGAAACATTAATCATAGGGAAATCTTTGACGGCCTTTGCCATTGCTTCAATAATAATAGGAGTGAAGGTAATATTTTGTCCCTCTCTCTTTTTAAAGTCAGCTTTTACTGAATTTCTCCAGTTTACAATATTTGTCATATCTGCTTCAACAAAAGAAGTAATATGTGCTGAAGTTTGTTTTGACATAGTCATGTGAGCAGAAATTAGTTTTCTCATTCTATCCATTTGAACAATCTCAGTACGACCCGTGTTAGGAATATTTACTGATGTATGTTCTGGTGCAGCTGTTTTATGTGCAGGAGTAGTCTTTTTAGTTTCAGTTTTAATTGGAGCTGTAGCAGATGTTGATCCTTTAGTTTTTAAATAAGAAACCATGTCCGACTTTGTTACTCTCCCTTCTTTTCCACTTCCAGTAATAGATTCTAATTCAGTCATTTCTATTCCTTCTTCACTAGCCATGTTTCTTACTAATGGAGAATAGAACCTTTCTCCAGTATTTGTTATCGTAGTCGCTTCAACAACTTTAGTTACTTCATCCTCAACAACTTTAGTAACAGTAGGTGCTGGTGGAGCATTATTTAAATCAGGAATATCATCGCTACCTTCAGTTTCCAAAATCGCGAAAGGCTCACCAACTTGAACAACATCATCTGCCTCATGTAACATTTCGACTAGTTTCCCTTCATGTGTTGAGGGTACTTCAGAATCTACTTTGTCAGTTGCAATCTCTACAATAGTTTCATCAAGTTCAACTATATCACCAATATTTTTACTCCAAGTAATAATAGTTGCTTCAGAAACACTCTCACCCATTTTGGGCATTATCAATTCTACTCTTGCCATAGTTAAAAATTTTTCGCAAAATTAACAAAAGTAAGGATATTTATTCCTTTTTGGAGCTGAGTTTTTAGTTACAGGTTGTTAGTATTGTAACTTACTCAGAATAAGGCATTCTGCTTGATATAGCAGTCCCAAGTGTTATTTCATCTGTATATTCAAGTTCATCACCAATAGCAATTCCTCTTGCAATTGATGATATTTTAATGCCACTATCTTTTAGTCTTCTGAAAAGATAATAATTAGTTGTATCACCCTCCATAGTGGTACTTAGTGCAAAAATAACTTCCCGTACATTTTCGTTTTCTATCTTATTAATGAGTTCTTCTACTCGAATATCAGTTGGGCCAATACCATCCATAGGAGAGATTAAACCTCCAAGAATATGATAAACTCCTTTATACTGCATTGTATTTTCAATAGCCATCATTACACGAATATCCTCTACAACACATATTGTTTGTTTGTCCCTTTTTGGGTTACCACACACCTCACAAAGTTCAGTTTCTGAAATACTGTAACACCTTGTGCAGTAATTAATTCTGTTAATTAGCTGAATGAAAGAATCACCAAACTTCTCCACTGCTAATTTGTCCTTCTTTAGCATATGTAACACTAACCTGAGGGCAGATTTCCTGCCAATGCCTGGAAGGCTTGATAGTTGTTCTACCGCGTTTTTAACAAGATTTGATGGAAAATTCATAATTGCAAATATAGATGTATTATCAATAATTCTGATAGTTTTGTAAAAAACAAAATTTATGCAATTGAGCTTATCTCCATCATTAATTATTGGTGTAATAGTAACCTACTTTTTAGTATTGATACTAATATCCTACCTGACGGGAAAATCAGATAGTAATGCTTCCTTTTTTATAGGAGATAAATCATCACCATGGTATGTAGTAGCTTTTGGAATGTTAGGAGCATCATTATCAGGAGTTACATTTATATCTGTTCCAGGTTGGGTAGCTACAAGTGAGTTTTCTTATATGCAAATGGTATTGGGTTATCTGCTAGGTTACTTCGTAATTGCAACTGTACTTATGCCTATGTATTATAGAATGAATTTAACCTCAATATACGGCTATCTGAAGGAAAGATTTGGAAACTCATCATACAAAATAGGAGCTAGTTTCTTTTTATTGAGTAGGGTAATTGGAGCATCCTTTAGATTGTATTTAGTGGCTAATGTATTGCAGTATGCAATATTCGATAATTTTGGGATTCCTTTTGAACTAACAGTAGTAGCAACTATACTATTAATATGGGTGTATACTTTTAGGAGTGGAATAAAAACTATTATATGGACAGATACTCTACAGACTTTATTTATGTTAATTGCAGTGGGAATGAGTGTGTATTTGATATCAGTAGATATGAATTTGAACTTTAGTGCTTTGATTAGTACAGTAAAGCAATCAGATTACTCGCAAATATTTTTTTGGGAAGGGAAGCAACACTTTGTTAGTCAGTTTTTAGCAGGTGCATTTATGGCTATTGTAATGACAGGGCTTGACCAGGACATGATGCAAAAGAACTTGAGTTGTAAGAGTTTAGGTGATGCACAAAAAAATATGTTTTGGTTTAGTATCGTATTAGTGTTTGTTAATCTATTGTTTTTATCATTAGGAGCATTGCTTTATATGTATGCTGCAAATAATGGTATAACCTTTAATAAGGCAGACGACTTGTTTGCTGCTGTAGCTTTGAGTGGTAATTTAGGAGTAGGAGTTGGGGTGCTTTTTATATTAGGATTGATTGCTGCTGCTTACTCTAGTGCTGATTCTGCACTTACATCACTTACAACTTCATTTTGCATTGATATTTTAGGTTTTGATGATAATGCAAGTGTTAAGCAGGTACAACAAAGGAAATGGGTTCATTTGGGTTTTTCCGCATTGTTGGTAGTAGTTATTGTTATTTTTAAAGAAATAAATGATGACAGTGTAATTTCATCCTTATTTAAGGTTGCTGGATACACTTACGGACCATTGCTTGGGATGTATGCTTTTGGGCTTTTTACTAAGCTAAACGTAAAAGATAATTTAGTGCCCCTAGTTGCAGTTCTTTCTCCTGTAATTGCTTATATATTGCAATTGTTTATTCCTTTTGGTTTTGAATTGCTAATTGTGAATGGCACACTTACTTTTGTTGGTTTGTTAATTATTATTAGAAATTAAAAAGGGGAGTCTTTAGTTCCTCTTTTTAAAGCTAAACAAATAAAAAACTTAAAATTTCTAACTGCAACTAACACAATAATATCCACTTATTATCTTAAAATAAGCAGTAAAGTAGCAGTTTGATAAAAAATTATACACCAACAAATTAAATAGCCTTTTTGCCTTTATAAAGCAAAGTTAGCCCAATAATAGCTGTAAGAATCAAACTAAAAGAGATGATTTCAGCTTGAGTAATACCTCCCAAAATATTGTATTCAGTGTTAATTCTTATCTTTTCAATAAAGAAACGCTCCACACCATTAAATATTAAATAAATAAAGAACAAAGCTCCTGGAACTTTAATGTGCTTACGCATAGCCCATAGAATACCAAAAATTGTAAGAGACATAATCACCTCATAAAAGGCAGTAGGCCATACAGGGTTAGCTAATTCCATACAGAATTTTCCAGTACAGCCTTCAATCGGAACACCTGCATTAATTACATTATGAGGAAAAGTGTAGCTCCACATCCAATCAGGTAAAAAGCTCATCCATTCTGGTTTAGGAGAAATATTATCAATACCCCAATCCCCATCACCTGACATTTGACAACCAATTCGCCCAACTCCATAAGCTAACATTAAAGCTGGGGCAGCACTATCAATTAAGTGTTTGGTGTTAATCTTATATTTATTAGCATACCATATTACTGACACAGCTCCTGCAATAAGTCCACCATAAAAAGTAAGTCCACTAAATGATATTAACTGCCCAATAGGATCTGATAAAAATGCATCTATATTTTCTAAGTTATGGAATATTTTAGCACCAATAATACCTGAAACAGCTGCTATCATTGTCATATTTCCTACTAACTCAAATGGGTGAACTGTTTTTTTAATGGTTTTAGGGGTACTGAGTTTCTGTGCTTTGTTTTCTCTCCATTTTAGGACGTAGGCAATAGCTGCTATTATTAAACCTCCTAAGAGATGCCCTCTTGTAGATAGTATGAAGGCCTGTGGATTATTTACTAATTCAGCATAATTAAATAACGCTTCTATTCCTTTAAATCCGATAATAAAACCAGTAATTATAGAGCTGATAATTTCGTTAGGAGTTAAGCTAAGTCCAATTTGTTCTTTTATTATAATGGAAGATAAAAGACCTTCTTTTTCTTTTCTTTTTAGTTCAGAAGAGATTACCCAAGAAGCTGCAATAAATGCAATGGCAACCCAAAAACCAAAAGTTTGTATAGGAAGTGGAATGTTAATTCCAAATAAATCAAAAAGTAAATGACTAATTGTAGGGTACATAGTTTAGTTTTTGGTTGTTAGCAATCGAGATTTCATTATACCATCTGTATCAATTTCTAAAAGCTTAATTCTTTTTTTTGTTCTGCAGATATCTGAGTTAAACGGAAGTTTTACTTTTATATAATTGTCAGTAAATCCGTAAATCATTCCATCTCTATTGTCTTGCTCGAAAAGTGCAGTATGTTCTGTATTTATATATTTTTGATAAAATGCTCTTTGCAATTTGTTAGATAGTATTCTAAGTTGTTTACTTCTATCAGCTCTGGTTTGTTTACTAACTACACCCTCAAAATTAATAGCAGCAGTGTTTTCTCTTTCAGAATAAGAGAAAACATGCAAGTAAGAGATTGGTAAGTCTTTTATAAAGTTGAGCGTTTTATTAAATTCTTCATCTGTCTCACCAGGGAAACCTACAATTACATCAGCACCTATGCATACATCATCAATTTTATTTACAATAGTGTTGATTTTGTTGCGGTATAATTTGGTTTGATATCTTCTCTTCATTTTTGCTAGTATTAGATCAGAACCTGATTGCATTGGGATGTGAAAATGGGGCATGAATTTGTTGGAATGCTTTACAGTGTTAATAATCTCATCAGTAATTAAATTTGGCTCTATTGATGAAATTCTGTAGCGTTCAATACCCTTTACTTGTTCTAGTTCAATAATGAGTTCTCCAAATTTTTTGTTATTCTTATCTTTAAATTCTCCAATATTAACACCTGTAATTACTATTTCCTTAATATTATTAGCTGCAATATCATCAGCACTTTTAATAATATTTTCTATACTATCGCATCTGCTTTTTCCTCTAGCTAGTGGAATAGTGCAATAAGTACATGGGTAATCACAACCATCCTGTATTTTAAGGAATGATCTGGTTCTGTCATTTAAAGAGTAGGAAGTAAAATAATCTAGCTTCTCAATTTCACAGCCATGTATTTCAGTTTCTTCAACCGTCTTTAAATTGGTTAAAAGTTTAGGTAAATTGAACTTTTCATTTGCACCAAGTACCATATCTACCCCTTCAATGTCTGATATTTCTTTTGGTTTAAGTTGCGCAAAGCAACCTGTTACCACTATAAATGCAGTAGGCGAGTTCTTTTTAGCTTTTCTTATTATTCTCCGGCATTCTCTATTGGCATTTTCAGTAACTGAACAGGTATTAATTACATATAAATCAGCTACATCTTCAAACTCGGTTTTAATAAAGCCAATTTTCTCTAATTGCCTGCCAATAGTTGAAGTCTCTGAAAAATTGAGTTTGCATCCCAAAGTATAGAATGCTGCTTTTTTACCTTTAAACATAGTGCAAAAATAAAGAAACACAAATGGATATTAGTTTTTGCAACCAATTTTATTTTATAGCCGTAATATAATGTAAGTTCTCCAAAACTTATGTTTGATTAAACCTTATCACTATGACCACATTATTACTGTTTATTTTTTTAAAAAGAAATCTTAGCTTAAAAATAGCTAGACAATGCAAATACCTTTTCCTAGTCCTAATAGCTATGCTTGTATCCTTTAGTGCAACCCCAAAAGCAACTGCTTATTTTACGACAAGCACAGCAACATCAGGATGTGGCATGCTAGCAGTAGTGTTTGTTGATTTATCTACTGGCAGCCCAGCATCATGGTTATGGGATTTTGGAAATGGCAATACTTCTAATCTTAAATATCCTGTTGCTATATTCTTAACTTCTTGAGTTTTTGCAATTAGTTAAAAGTTATAGATGGTATTATTACAAATATTAAGTCAACGGCTTCATATATAATAGTGTTATCTGTCGTTAATGATGCGTTATGGTGAAATTGTAAATAATGGCAAATACCTTTACATTTAGTTCTTTTTAATTATAATGGATTACTTTGGCTTTATAATGGCTATCAAAAACTTATGTGGTAATAATATTTACCTAAATTAGCCACTTAAAACTTAATTATGAAGTGGAGAGTTAGCTTTTTTATTTTATTACTTTTTTTTGCAGCTTGTGGAATTGATGTTGATGATTCTGACAAGAAGATATTTAGGTATAATGAATCGGCAGGAATACATACTTTGGATCCTGCATTTTCTAAGGATCAAGCAACAATCTGGGCAACTAATCAACTCTTTAATGGTTTAGTTCAGTTGGATCATGAATTAAATGTTAAGCCATCTATTTCAAAAAGTTGGGATATTTCTTCTGATGCTCTAAGTTATACTTTTAATTTGCGTAATGATGTCTTTTTTCATGACCATGAGTTGTTTGAAAATGGAAAAGGAAGAAAGGTAACTGCTGCTGATTTTGAGTATTCATTTAAAAGGCTTTTAGATAAAGATTTTGCTGCTCCAGGAGCTTGGGTTTTAGGAAATGTAATTTCTTCTTCTGCTTTAAATGATAGCATCTTTATAATCAAATTGCAAAAACCTTTTCCTGCATTTTTATCATTATTGAGTATGCAATACTGCTCAGTAGTTCCTAAAGAAATTATTGATGGTACTGATTTTAATAGAAATCCTATAGGAACAGGTCCTTTTAAGTTTCAATTATGGGAAGATGGAGTAAAGTTAGTATTTAGAAAGAACCCTTCTTACTTTGAAAAAGAAGGAGAAGATCAATTACCCTATCTGGATGCAGTAGCTATTACATTTATACAAGATAAGCAATCAGCATTCTTGCAATTTATTCAAGGTAATTTAGATTTTATATCAGGAATTGATGCTTCTTATAAAGATGAGATACTTACTAAAACTGGTGAATTGCAAACTAAGTATATAGACATTGTCAATTTACAATCTCAGCCGTATTTAAATACAGAATATTTAGGTTTTTTGATGGATAATAATCCTTTACCCTTAGAGATTAGGAAGGCTATTAATTATGGTTTTGATAGGGTAAAAATGCTTAAATACTTAAGGAATAATATTGGTACTCCTGCAATTTATGGATTTGTACCTATGGGCTTACCTTCCTTTAATACAAATGTAGTTGGATATAATTATAATCCTGAAAAAGCAAAAGAGTTGATTTCGGATAGTAATTTTGATACTAAACAGGAAATTGTACTTTCCACTACATCTACTTATCTAGATTTATGCGAGTACATCCAAAATAGTTTGCAAGAAATTGGTTTGAATATTAGGGTTGAGGTTAATCCGCCATCTACTCATAGGCAAATGGTTGCTACTTCCAAACTTAACTTTTTCAGGGGAAGTTGGATTGCTGACTATCCTAATGCAGAAAATTATTTTTCTCTATTTTACAGTAAGAACTTTTGCCCTAAAGGACCCAACTACACTCATTTCAAAAGTATAGAATTTGATGCATTTTATGAGCGTTCTTTATCTGAAACTAATTTAGGTGTTAGATGGGAATTGTATAATAAAATGGATAAAATACTTGTAGATAATGCGGTTATTGTTCCTTTATATTATGATAAATTATTGCGTTTCTCACTTAAAAACATTGTAGATTTTAAAAGTAATGCTATGAATTTACTAGAGCTGAAAAGAGTTAGGAAGTAAGATATTTACAAAATCATTATGAAGGTGGTTAAAAACTATTTTAGAGTAGGTATTTATAAACTAAGTATTATTAGTTTAAGCTGTTGCATTATCTGTAATTGCTTGTAGCAAATGTATTGATTTTACAAATTATCATCAAGGACTAACTTTTTTATTTATCGAAATAAAATATATTATTAATTTTATTACTGTTATAAAAAGTTATTAAAAAAATAGTTGTTAAGTGTTTTTTTATTTTTAAGTTTGTTGAGAATTAAATGGGTTAGCTGAAAACCATAAATAGAGTAGGCATTTATACAATAAAATAAAATGAAAAAAATTCTATATTTATTAGTGTTGTTAATAATTACATCATGCGGAACTACGAAAGTAGTGCCTGTTGTTGAAGAAGTAAAGGGTTGTAAAGATAAAAATGCTATAAATTACAATTCGCAAGCTACTATTAATGATGGTAGTTGTAAATATGATAAAGTTGTTACTGATTATAATATATCAGTAAATGATTTAATGACCCTAGAAAAGGGCATGACAAAAAATGAGGTTCTAGTTGTAACAAAATTATTCCCTTATGAAATCTATCATAATGTAGATAATTGTGAAATTCATGTTTACAATTACAGTAATCTTTTAAGAGAATTTGAAGCCGATATTGAGCATAAAAAAGCTGGGTTAAAAACAGGGGAAGATGTCTATAGTAATGAAAGAAAGCAAGTTCTTCTATATTACAGAAATGGATTATTAGATAATATTATAACTGAGCAAGCAAAATCAGCTCTTGTAAATGATATTTTGTGCTTTAATGAAACTATATTAAGCTCATGTTCTACTGATGAAACTTATATAAAGTGCTTAGGATGTACAGATAAAGAAGCTCTTAATTATAATGCTTTAGCTAATTTAGATGATGAATCATGTAAATATCCAATTATTAAAGGGTGTACAGATTCAGAGGCTTTAAATTACAATAAAGATGCAGTGGAAGATAATGGTAGCTGCAATTACTGTCCATGTGATTACAAACCAAACCCTGATTATGATCCTATAAGAAATTGTGGTGAAAAATGTATTCCAGAATTCGATTTCATTTCAGGATGCATGGATGAAGGAGCTATAAACTATAATCCTGAAGCAACTAAGGATGACAAATCTTGTCAGTACTGTCCTTGTGATACCGAAAACTACTATTATGTCTTAAATAAAAATAAAAATTGTGAAGGTGATCCTTGTGTTAAAGTGCAAAGGGTAAAAGAGAAAGAGTTAGCTAAAGAGAAAGATTGTTCATTATGCGATTTTATAGATCTTAATGGTAAAATTGCTATTGAAGTAAAAACAGAGGGTATAATAACTAATAACGAATAAAATATAAATTATGAATAAAATAAAAAATATATTAATATTTCTAGGTGTTTGTTTATGTACTCTTGCTAACGCTCAGAAAATACAGAAAGAACATTTCACAACAATTGATAAATTATTTTATGTTGAAATTGGAATGACTTCAACTGAAGTTCAATCTACACTAGGAGTAGATCCATTTGATTTTTATCAAAACCTTGCAGAAGGTGAAATGATTGTTGAATACAGGTATTTGCATAAAAAATTACAAATTAAATCGAAAGATAATAATTATGTAAAATCAAATGGAGAAGATTATTTTACTGATGCATCTTCCATCTATTGTACTTTTGATATGGATAAGAAGTTGATAGCTTTTTATACTGATTCTGGCAATGAAAATAGTGAAGATGCTTATATTTGGGAAAACACTATTAAGCAAGTGAGTGCAAATCCAGATTGTAGTAATACTTGTGTAATTGTAGTTGAAAAAAAGGATGCAGAATCTAAAGAATTAGTAGAAAAAACTGAAAAAACTGAATCTAAAAAGAAAAAGAAGCTTTTTGGAAAATAGTATTTGAACTTTAACATGTTAATATAAAGTTATTATACACTTAGTACTTTATATATCTCTACTAGTGTCTTATTTTTGTGATTTTTAAGAATAAAGGGGAAGCCGAAAACCATTTTAGAGTAGGTAAACTAAAAATCATTTATTATGAAGAAAAATTTTACAATTTTATGTGCAATGCTACTAAGTGTAGGTGTATTTGCACAAGCACAATTTGGAGCAACGGCAGGTCTTAATATGGCAAATGTAGTAGGAGAAGACATGGAAACTGACATGAAAATGGGTATGCATGTTGGAGTTTCTGCTGCCTTTGAATTGTCTGATGCTATGACTTTAAAAACTGGAGCGCTTTATTCTACTAAAGGAGCAGTAGACTCTGAAGATGGAATGAAGGTTTCCTGGAATTTATCTTACATAGAAATTCCGTTAAATCTTTCATTTACTATTTCTGATCAAATGTCTTTAATGGTAGGGCCATATATTGGCTTACTTATGGGTGCTGAAGTTGAGATATCTGGTACTGACGGATTATTTGATGGAACAATTGATATGAAAGACGATACAAACGCAATGGATTTTGGTGTAAATCTAGGTGCTGGATTTGCAGTTACTGAGGCTATTTCTATTAATGCTGGATACCAAATGGGTTTGATGCCTATAGATAGTGAAGGAGATGGTGATGCAAAAAATTCAAATATTCATATTGGCCTTACTTATAATTTTGGTGGAGGTTATTAAGAGTAGTAAATGATGTAATATAAAAAAAACCGAGCAAATAGCTCGGTTTTTTTATGTTTAAAACCTAAATAAGAATTAATGTAAACTAATATGCTATTTTTATACTTTTGTATTTATCATAAAAAAATCTTTGCACTAAATGAAAATATCTTATAACTGGATAAAAAATTACTTAAATCTTAATCTTCCTACTGATGAGATTGCTACTCTATTAACTGATACTGGTCTTGAAGTTGAGGGAATAGAGGTTGTAGAAAGTATTAAAGGAGGCCTTAAAGGAGTAGTAATTGGTGAAGTACTTACAAAGATACAACACCCAAATGCTGATAGACTAAGCCTTACAACTGTTAATATTGGTGCAAATGAGCCATTACAAATAGTTTGTGGAGCTCCTAATGTTGCTGTTGGGCAAAAAGTTCCTGTAGCTACAGTGGGTACTTGGCTTTATGATGCCGATAATAAATTTAAGATAAAAAAAGGAAAAATAAGAGGAGAGGAGTCAGTAGGTATGATTTGCGGAGAAGATGAATTAGGTCTTGGAGAAGATACTGATGGTATTATGGTATTAGATATTAAAGCAAAAGTAGGTATGCCTGCTAGTGATTATTTCAAATTAGAATCTGATATAGTTTTTGAAATTGGTTTGACACCGAACCGCTCTGATGCTATGGGGCATATAGGTGTCGCCCGTGATTTGATGACGGCACTCAATCATAAAGGAAGTAAACTTGAAATGTGCAAGCCTTCAGTAAATGATTTTAAAGTAGATAATACAAGCAAAACCATTGCTGTTGAAGTAAAAGATAATGAGCTTTGTCCAAGGTACTCTGGAGTGAGTATTAGTGGAGTTAAAGTTGCTGATTCTCCTGAGTGGATTCAGAATAAATTAAAAGCAATTGGGATAACGCCAATCAATAATATTGTAGATATTACAAACTATGTTTTGCATGAAATTGGGCAACCTTTACATGTTTTTGATATTGCAAAAATTGAGGGCGAAAAAGTAGTTATTGCTACTGTAAATGATAAAACTAAGTTCACTACTTTAGATGATGTAGAAAGAGAACTTTCATCTGATGATTTGATGATTTCTAATACTAGTAGCCCAATGTGTATTGCTGGTGTATTTGGTGGTGCTGATTCTGGGGTTTCTGAAAGTACTACTGATGTGTTTTTAGAATCTGCTTATTTTAATCCTGTAAGCGTTCGTAAAACTGCTAAAAGGCACACGCTTAGCACGGATGCTTCTTTCCGTTTTGAAAGGGGTTGCGATCCTAATATCACTGTTTATGCTCTTAAGCGTGCAGCACTTTTAATCACAGAGATTTGTGGAGGGGAAATTGCTTCAGAAATCACTGATATTTACCCAATTAAAATAGAACATTTTGAAGTTGAATTGACTTACGCTAAGATGGATGCTTTAATAGGTGAAAAAATTGATAGAGAAGTAGTGAAAGCTATCCTTACAGATTTAGAAATTGAGATTAAATATACTAATGATAACGGGCTTTCTTTATTAGTTCCTCCTTTCCGTGCTGATGTGCAAAGAGAGGTAGATGTTATTGAGGATATTCTGAGAATTTATGGATTTAACACTGTAGCAATTCCTCCTAAATTAAATACTACTATTTCATATTCTGATGGAGTCAATCCTGAAAAATTAAGAAATACTATTTCTGATTTACTTTCTAGCACTGGTTTTAATGAGGTTATGAATAACTCCTTAACTAAAACAGAATATACTGTCCTTATTCCTGAAATTGATTCAGCACTTAATGTTGAGATTTTAAATCCTCTTTCACTAGATTTAAATGTCATGCGTCAATCATTAATGTTTGCCGGACTAGAGAATATTGCTTACAATCAAAACAGAAGAAATGATGATGTTAAGTTTTATGAGTTTGGAAAAACTTATCATAAGATGGAGGAGGGGTATAAAGAAAATCAGCATTTACAACTTTTAGTTAGTGGTAAGGTTTTAGCTGAAAACTGGAATACAAATTCTGATAAAGCTGATTACTATTTAATTAAAGAAAAAGTAGAACATATTCTTGCTCGATTGGGAGCAACAAATTTAAAGTCTGAACCTATATCAACTCATGGTTTTTCTGATGGTTTGATGTATAAGTTCAAAAAGAAAAGATTAGTTTGCTTTGGTAAACTTGACAAGAAATTATGTAAAGCATTTGGTGTAAAATCGGATATATATGCTGCCGATTTTAATTGGGATTTAGTGTTAGAGCTTGCAGGATTTACAAAAATAAAATACAAGGAAGTTTCTAAATTTCCTGAGGTAAGAAGAGATTTATCACTATTAGTTGATAAAGCAGTTTCATTTGATGAGCTGAGTAAAATTGCAAAACAAGCAGATAATAAAATTTTAAAATCAGTAAATTTGTTTGATGTTTATGAAGGAGATAAACTACCTGAGGGTAAAAAGTCTTATGCTTTATCATTCACTTTGGCTGATGAAACTAAAACCTTAACTGATAAATATATAGATAAGGTGATGAAAAAATTAATGAAGTCTTTAGCTGACAAGGCGGGAGCAGAGCTAAGATAAAATGATAGATCATTTTGTAATACCGCCACTAAGTTCTATTTGGTGGATTGGTATTGTATCTTCTGCTTTATTTATTTTCTTGTTCATTCGTTTGCTTAAAAATAAGTCAGCAATTGTAAAGTCAAATTTTGCAAGAGGATTGAGTGTAGCTTTTATTCTTACATATGTAATTTCGAATACAATAGCGATTTATAATGGTTGGTGGAACTTGCAGGATAACCTTCCCTTACATCTTTGTAGAATTTCCTTTTTTATAAGTATGGTAGTTTTATTAACTAGAAAGCAATGGATGTATGAGTGGGTGTTGTTTTTAGCTATTCCATCAGGAATTCATTCTATGCTTACTCCAGAAATGACAAAAGGCATAAGCACTTGGTTTTATTTTGATTATTATTTTGTTCATGCAGGATTAATCTTAGTTCCTCTTTACTTAACTATAGTTATGGGAATGAAATCTAGGGCAGATGCTTGGTGGAAAACTATTTTGCGTTTGCAGATTCCTGTTGCAATTATATTGCCACTTAATTTTTTATTAGAGTCAAATTATATTTATTTAAGATACAAACCCTTAGTTGATAATCCTTTTTTAATAGGTGATTGGCCAATTTACATAGTATTCTTAGAGCTCATTATGTTGGTTCATGTATTTGTAATCCATAAATTAGCACCTAAACATATTTAAGATGAAAAAAATACTTTTACTATTGCTTATAGTTCCTTTTATTGCTTCTACACAAAATAGTATGAATATGAATTTACTTGGGACTTATGAATATCCAACTACTAATGGAAATGACATTTGGGGATGGGTAGATGCAAGTGAAAACGAATTTGCAATTGTAGGGCTTAGAGATGGAGTATCTTGTGTGAATGTTACAAATCCTACAGCTCCTGTAGAGGAATTTTTTATTCCAGATATCTATTCTATTTGGAGGGATATTAAAACTTTTGGACACTATGCTTATGTTACAACTGAATCGGATGCTGGTTTGTTGATTATTGACTTAACTGATATGACAGGTAACACCTTTTGGCATGTAAAGGATTTTATGAATCCAATAACTGGGATTAGCTTGCATTGGGAATCAGCACATGATTTGTTTATTGATGAAAATGGTATTTGTTATATTTTTGGCGCAGGAAATCCTACAGGTTGGCCACAAGTTCCAACAGGCGCAATCTTTTTGGATGTAGCTACAAATCCAATTAGCCCTACTCATTTAGGGCAATGGAATGAGCAATACATACATGATGGAATGGCTAGAGGAGATACTATGTATGTGGGTTGTATTTATGATGGTTCTGTACAAATTGTTGATGTGAGTGATAAAGCATATCCATCGACTTTAGGTTCAGCTTATACTCCTGATTTTTTCACACATAATGCTTGGGTAAGTGATGATGGAAACTATGTATTTACTACTGACGAAAAACCTGATGGGTATTTAGGAGCCTTTGATATTTCTGATTTAAATAATATACAAGAAGTAGATAGAATACAATCAAACCCTGGATTGAATACGATACCTCATAATACTTTTGTAGATGGTAATTTTTTAATTACATCTTACTATTGTGATGGAACAACTGTGCATGATATTACTCATCCCCATTACATGATAGAAGTGGCTTATTATGATTCTTATATTGGCACAGGGCCTTCTTATGATGGTTGTTGGGGAACTTACCCTTATTTGCCTTCTGGGAATATTATTTCTTCTGACATCAACAGTAGTTCAACAGGTCAAGGTAGATTACTAATTTATGGCAGAGCATTTCAGCAAGCATGTTATTTGCAAGGGACTATTACTGACTGTTCTACTAACCAAATTATTTCAAATGCTAATATTGAAATATTAAATACTAATACTTCAGAAAATTCTAATTTAATAGGATTTTATCAAACTGCAGTGGTTGATTCTGCTTTGTATCAAATTGTATATTCTGCAAGTGGTTATGAAAATGACACTATTATTGCAATTCTTGATAATGGTGTAATGCTTACACAAGATGTTGCACTCAGTCCTACTTGCCCTATTCTAATAAATAATTTGAATATCTCTATCTGTATTGGAGATAGTTTTGTAGTTGGAAACAACACTTATTCTAGTACTGGAAATTATACTGATGTAATTATTGATGCTTGTAATTGTGATAGTGTTGTAAATACAAACCTTACTGTTAATCCAGTTTATTCATATAGTCAGAATATTGATATTTGTCAAGGAAATGTATTTGTTGTTGGCCAATCTGTTTATAATACAAGTGGAGCATATTATGACACTTTAATTAGCTCAACTATGTGTGATAGTATAATTGTATCTTATTTGAATGTTGCTGATCTTGTTGGGATTATGAGTGGAAACTTACCTTACTTAGCTGTAGTGGCTAATGGAGGATCTCAACCCTATACTTATATTGTAACTGGGCCTTTTGGATTTAATCAGCAGCTTAATTCTGTTGTTGGAGTACAGAATGTAGCACCAACCTATAATGGACAGTATCAATTTATTGCAACTGATGCAAACGGGTGTGAATCTATGCCAGTATTTTTTGAAGTTTCTTTTCCTTTAAGTGTTGATGATTTTCGTGAAAATAGGTTAGTGGTAAAAATAACTGATTTATTAGGTAGAGAGGTTAATATTGATGAAGTGGTAGATAAAACTACTTTTCTTTATATTTATAGTGATGGAACGGTAGAAAAGAAGATTGATATTGAGTAACTATTACGTTAAAATAGATTCTCCATTTAAGTTCGTGGTAAGTACTTCACTCATATAATCAAAGAAAGGACGAACTGCTTTAAATGAGTTAATTACAGTTGTATGAAAATCCTTTGATAACACTTCTTTGTCCGTAAACTTACGCAATACGATAAAATCCTTTTTCCTAATTAAGTCAATATTAGGGTGGTTTTTATCAAAACCAGTTGGTGCTACCTTAAGTGAGTTTCTAGTGTAAAAACCATCAAATATTTTTGTAAATTTTTTATCAGAAATGATTTTTTCAATATAGGATCTATCTAGTTCAAACTCCTTTCTAATTCTGAATAAATCTTCTTTATTGGGTTGCCAAAAGCCTGCAGCTAAAAAACTTCCACCTGGTGTGATTTCTAAATGATAACCTCCTCTTAATGCTTCAGTTGCTCTTTTGTAACTGCAACTTCTGTAGGTTTTGTAAGGTGTTTTATCTTTTGAAAAACGAATGTCTCTGTATATTCTATAGGCTTTCATTCCTCCTATATGATCTATAGCGGATAATGCCCCCTTTATAGTTGTGAAGAAATGCTTTATTTTTTTTTCTTCCATAAGATAGTAATCTTTATTTTCTGCAAACCATTTTCTAGTATTATTTTTTTTTAGGTCGTTTAGGAATCTAAAAATGGAAGAGTTAATGATTACAGACATTTTATATTTTTTACAATTCTAATGAATTAATTAAACTATCATCAGCTGTGTTAGGTATAGTTACTTTTAGTTCAGGATTCATTTTCATTGCTCTTTTAATCGCAAAGTTTGCTTCTTTATTTCTAGCCCAACTTCTTCTTGACACTCCATTATTGACATCCCAAGAAAGCATTGATTTTAGTCTTCTTTCAGCTTCAATAGAACCATCTAAAAGTAATCCAAAACCACCATTTATTACTTCACCCCAACCAACTCCACCACCATTGTGTATAGATACCCAAGTAGCACCTCTAAAGCTATCACCAATTACATTTTGTATTGCCATATCAGCAGTGAATTTTGAGCCATCATAAATGTTTGATGTTTCTCTGTAAGGAGAATCAGTTCCTGAAACATCATGATGATCACGACCTAAAACTACAGGAGCAGAAAGTTCCCCACTAGCAATAGCATTGTTAAAGGCCTCAGCAATTTTCATTCTACCCTCTGCATCAGCATATAAAATACGAGCTTGTGAACCGACAATCATTTTATTTTCTCCAGCTGCTTTTATCCAATTGATATTATCACTCATTTGCAATTTAATTTCAGCAGGGGAGTGCTGCATAATATCTTCCAATACTTCACATGCAATTCTATCAGTAATTGCTAAATCCTTAGCGTCATTAGATGCGCAAACCCATCTGAAAGGACCAAAGCCATAATCGAAACACATAGGTCCCATAATATCCTGTACATAAGATGGATATTTAAATTCTCCATTTGGTTTTAGTATATCTGCTTTAGTACGACTTGATTCAAGTAAAAAAGCATTTCCATAATCAAAAAAATACATACCTCTTTCACTTAAAGTATTGATTGCATTAGTATGGCGAACTAAAGTTTTTTGAACTTCCTTTTTAAACTGATCAGGATTTTTTACCATCATTTCATTGGCAGTATCATATGAAATTCCAGCAGGATAGTAGCCACCTGCCCAAGGATTGTGTAATGATGTTTGGTCAGAGCCAATTTCAATATGAATATTTCGCTCTACAACTCTTTCCCATAAATCAACAATATTACCATCATAAGCAATGGAAACAGCTTCTTTTTTTTCTCTTGCTGAAATTGCTCTATCTAGTAATTTATCTATATTTGTATAAACTTCATCTACCCAACCTTGTTTTTGTCTTTTGTAAGTTGCTTGAGGATTTACTTCTGCTACTATACAGATTCCTTTTGCAATTACAGCTGCTTTAGGCTGAGCACCACTCATTCCACCAAGACCTGCAGTAACAAATATTTTACCACTTAGATCTTTTGCTTTTGGGTCAATTTTTCGTGCAGCATTCAATACTGTAATTGTTGTTCCATGTACAATTCCTTGAGGTCCAATATACATGAAAGATCCTGCAGTCATTTGTCCGTATTGAGTAACACCTAAAGCGTTAAATTTCTCCCAATCATCTGGTTTTGAGTAGTTAGGAATCATCATTCCATTCGTTACTACAACTCTAGGCGCTTCCTTGTGTGATGGGAATAAACCCATTGGATGTCCTGAGTAAAGTGCTAGCGTTTGCTCATCATTCATTATGGCTAAATACTGCATTGTCAAAAGGTACTGAGCCCAGTTTTGGAATACTGCCCCATTTCCACCATACGTAATTAACTCTTCAGGATGTTGTGCAATAGCATAATCCAAGTTATTGGAAAGCATCATTTGAATAGCAGCTGCTTGTTTGCTATTGTGAGGAAAATCCTCCAGATGTCTTGCTTTTATCTCATATTCAGGCATGAAACGATACATGTATATTCTGCCGTAAGTTTTAAGCTCTTCAGCAAACTCAGGAGCTAATACAGTATGCATGTGCGCAGGGAAATAACGCAAAGCATTACGAATTGCTAATTGCTTTTCTTCTTTATTAAGATTATCCTTACGCTTAGGCGCATGACTAACGCTGGGGTTAATGTTCTTTTGTGTAGGTATTTCTGAAGGAATCCCTTGTAAAATTGCTTGTTTAAGATTTGTCATTTCTCAGTTTTATTTTTTTTTTATACGGACAATGTTTGCAGTTGTTATTGCAACAATATCCTCTTTTTAAATGGTATTTTTCAGTAAAAACAACATAGCCTTCTTTGGAATGATAATACTCATCCTTTTCTAAACTGTCTATTTTTGAAAATCCTTTCATAGAGTTGGCAAATTTACGATATTTGCACAAATGAAAATAGAAACAGAAGAAATATCAATTCCACTTTTAAAAGAGAAGAAAGTGCGCCTATTTATAAAGCGAATTGATAAGTTGCACCCTATTGTTTCTGGCAATAAATGGTTCAAATTAAAGTATAACTTGATTGAAGCTCAAAAGCATGATTTTGAAACGCTACTGACCTTTGGTGGAGCCTACTCCAATCATATTACTGCTACTGCCTTTGCGGCAAAGGAAAATGGTTTTAAAAGCATAGGGATCATAAGAGGTGAGGAGCACTTGCCTTTAAATCCTACTTTGCATTTTGCTATGGAGTGTGGTATGGAATTACATTATTTTAGTAGGAGTATTTACCGAGAGAAAACAAATCCTGATTTTTTAGAGCAACTAAAATCACAGTTTGGGTGTTTTTATTTGATTCCTGAAGGAGGAACAAATGAGTTAGCAATAAAAGGTACAGCTGAGATTTTGGAGGTGAATGATACACAAGATTATATTTGTTGTGCAGTGGGTACTGGAGGTACAATTGCAGGAATTATTAATGCTTCAAAAGCCAAACAAACTGTAATTGGTTTTCCAGCTATTAAAGGTATTGATTCCTTAGAAAAGGACATTGAAAATTGGACTAGTGTAACTAATTATAAGTTTATAAATAACTATATTGGAAAAGGTTATGCTAAAGTAAGTGAAAAGTTAGTTGAGTTTATAAGCGAGTTCAATACTGCATATGATATTCCTTTGGATGCTATCTACACAGGTAAAATGATGATGGGTGTTTTAGATTTGATTAGTAAGAATTTTTTTCCGAAAGGAAGTAGTATTTTAACTATACATACGGGTGGTTTACAAGGTAATAAAGGAATGGCTGAAAGGTTGGGGATTAAACTTCCCTCATAATCTCTAAAGGGTTTTCTTTTATCCAACTTCCACCTGTAAAATCAGGAACAATAATGGTTTGACTCTTGGCAGCTACCGAAAGTTCAGATAGAGGCGTGATGGCACTCCAATGAATACTATCGTAAACATTTATATCTAGTGGAATGCCTAAATTTAAACACTTTACTAAACGATAAATCATTACAAAATCCATACCTCCATGCCCTTGCTTAAAGCCTTGACTAATGGTTTTGAGTTTTTTAATTATTGGGTGTTGGTACTTGCTTTTATATTCGTTATAGGCTTCTTCTTTTAGCCAATTATGTCCCCAATATTCAGGTTTTTCTGCTTCAATGTACAGTCTACTTGGGTATCCGTCATGCACTGCTTTAGTACCTACAATTTTATTAATTCTTGAATAAGGCCTTCCTGTATGCACATCAAATTGCAAGAGGATAGTTTTTCCTTTTTCAGTTTTAATTAGGGTGTTATTCATATCACCACATTTGTAGCTTTGTATAGGATGCTTGTATTTTTTTGCGGCAATACTAAGGTTTAGTTCTCTACTACTCATAGAAGAAAGGTAAGAAAAATTATCGCCCCTTCCAATGCCTAAATAAAAGGCAATTGGTCCTAAAGCGTGTGTTGTGTATAAATTTCCATTTCTTTCAGCATGTTCGTGCAAACGCCATTGTCCTTCATAATAAGTGTCGTGTAGCATCAATGCCCTTAAATCATGAAGATAAGCGCCCTCAGTATGTGTTATATCGCCAAATACGCCTTCTTGTATCATATTCAATACCCAAAGTTCTTCTTCATTATAATTGCAGTTTTCCATCATCATGCAATGTTTCTGGGTGCATTCAGCCGTTTCAATAATTTTCCAACAATCCTCAATAGTGGAGGCAACTGGCACTTCACTACCAACATGTTTTCCGTTTTCCATGCAATAGATTGCCATTGGTGTGTGTAAATCCCAAGGAGTTGCAATAATGACTAAATCAATATCATCCCTTTTGGCTAATTTTTCCCATTCCGTTTTTGATTTATGATAAAGGACTGGCTTCTTGCTTTGCCAAACAGCTAATTTTTCTGCTGCTTTAGTTACTTTTTCTTCTGAAATATCTGATAAAGCAATGACTTCAGCCATTTCGTTTTCTACCAAGTACTGAAACATTTCAAGTAGGGTATTTCCTCTGTTCCCCAAGCCAATAATTCCAACTCTTACCTTACTAATAGGATCTGCAGCAAATCCAAACATAGTCCCCTTAACATCTCTTTTGGTATTGTTTATTAACTCCTGAATGGTAGTGCTATCTTCACCCAAAGCAGTGAAGGGTAAACCTAAAAATGCACTTGCCCCTAAAACGGATTGTAGAAAATGTTTTCTTTTCAAAATATATTTATTAAAAATTAGTGTTCAAATATATATTTTTTGAGTGTAAATAGTTTGAATGGCTTTTCTATTTTAGTATCATGAAAAAATGCTTATTAATTCTATTCCTTTTTTCCTCCATTTTAGCGGTGGCTCAGAATAAAACAGAAGCTTATATAGAAAAATACCGTCAGATTGCTGTTAATGAGATGAATATGTATAATATTCCTGCTTCTATCACTTTGGCGCAGGGAATACTAGAGAGTGGAAATGGAGAAAGCCGTTTGGCAGTAGATGGTAAAAATCATTTTGGAATTAAATGCCATAACAATTGGAACGGTAAAACGATTATTGAGGATGATGACGAAAAAGGAGAGTGTTTCAGAAAGTACAGTAAGGTATCAGAATCATACAGAGATCATTCTCTTTTTTTAACAGAAAGAGGTCGTTATTCTTTTTTGTTTGAATACAATAAAACAGACTACAAGAAATGGGCTAAAGGATTGAAGAAAGCTGGTTATGCTACTAATCCTAGATATCCAACTTTACTTATTGATTTAATAGAAAAATATGATTTGAGTAGGTTTGATAAAGGAACAAAAAGCAAAAAGAATTTATACTTTGCTCATTCTTACGGCTTGCCTTATTTAACGGGTCTAGGGGCTTATTATTTTAATAAGAAATCATTGTACTTTACTGAGGTAAATACATCATTTTCTTTTAGTGAAGCTAGTATTGGTTATCATTATAATTTGATAAACAAATTTTATGTAGGGGCAAAAGCAGGGTGTATATATATACCAACTGAGGAAGTTAGTATAAAACCTTATTTGTCTCCAGAATTTATGATTAAAAGGGAAAAGAAAAAATCTGTTTTAATAAGGGGAGGAGTTCAGTTTCCATTAGTAGAAACACAGTGGTTCTCTAAGGAAGTAAAATTATTTCCTTATCTAACTTTTACTTATTTGTTGGACTAGTTCCAAGCTCATAATTATAAAGCATCCCGTTTTTGATGTTTAAGATATTTCTCTTGCCATTATTATCAATGTCAGATATATTAAAGTAGCCATCAGTATCTATTGGAAAACCTTCAAGAATCAAATTAGCTTCCATTAAATACAAGCTATTTTCTGTACTAATAGTAAGTTTATCTCCAAATCCTTTTAAGAAGATTATCGCTCCATCAAGTGTAATGTTGTTTACTTGAGAATATCTCCCATCCAGAATTAAAAGTTTGTTGTTATTGGAAATATAAACATGGTTATTATGGAAAAGTATTTGGGAGTTAATATCTAGCTCAGAAATTTCAATAAGTTGAGAATTTCCATTTGTATTTCCTAGCCATAGCTTACCCTCAGTTGTAATCGCATAAAGCTCTCCTTTATCATTAATCTTAAGCTTATTAGCAAATTCATGAGCATCTTTAAAAGTTACTCTAGCTGATCCGTTTCTAGCTAATAATTGAGAAGTTGTATTCTTAGTTGCATTTAAAATAAAGTCTTTTCCGTTAACTGTAAAATGAATAGGGTTCTGAGTAATCCTATTTGTATTTTTTGAGTATTTCCAGCCCTTTACTTTCTTTCCTTTTTTATCTAGGTTATAGATGATGTTGTCTTCTCCAACAATACAAATTCTGTAATTTCTGTTATTGCTGTAATCAAATAATGAGTGGCCAAGCTTTGTAGTTGATGGTAATTCTTTAGGGAATCCTTCTACATTTTCGCCATTTCTATCAACTAAATATAAGTGTGTAGCCGTATTAAATAGCGCTTGGTATTTACTGTTCTTAAAAGCATCAATATAATTGATTTCTCCAAGTATTTTCCCATTAACTTGAATACTCCAAAGAGTTTCTCCGCTTGTGTTTAGTGCAAAAAGTTTATTGTTGTAATCTTGTGTTAAAACCATTTCTTCCTTTGTAAAATGATTTTTAACTACTTGAGGATTTAGCACTAAAATAGTATCAAGAACTACATACCATTCCTCTTTAATATCTTCTTTGTAATCCTCATCATAAAACAAACAAATATTGCATGTTAAAAGGTTTTTCTTTGCTGACATCTGCAAAGCAAATGCAGTGAATTTAAAAATAGAATCATTGTTAAATGCTAATTGTTTTGCATAACTATTTAAAAAACTATTCTGAAGAGTTTCAGCAGTTTTCCCAGGATTTATGTAATAATAGAAGTTTGCATCATTAGAAATGTAAGAGCTAAATTTATTGTAAGTTTTACTATTAGAAAGTGTGTTGTTAGAGCTGTAATTGTCAATAATATATTCTAGAGCAGAAGGGGAGTTCCCGAAAATGAAATAGTCGTTAATTACAGTAAAATATGGATTGTTTACTTTCAGTAAATCACCAAACAAATTTGCAGTTAAGTAATGGTCAAATAACTTATTAATTTGGTAATTATTGTACTTACTAGATTTTTGAATCATCCCTTGCATTAAAGATGAAGTTCTGATAGATTCATTGGCTTTAAAGTAAGTAAAAGTATTTTCACTAATTAACTGTACTGATGTGTTGAATTTACCTGCTTCATCATCAATCTCTCCAATAAGCTCATTGTAATTTACATTACAACTATCTTGTATCTTCTTGCGGTTTTTATCCCAACTCCAAAACCTATTTTGGTTTTGAAGAATCTTGTTCTTGCCATCAAATATATCTTTTGCATCAGAAAAACTTAAAGCTAAAAGCTCAGTTGTATTCTCAGGGATTATTTCAACAATATCAATATTACTGCTTTTTTGTCCGTTAAAAATATCAGAATAATTAGTAATATTACTATTTATTGAGCTGATACCATTTGCTAAGAGCACTTTGTCTTTTAGTTTAATATCAGTAGCAGTCCAGTTAGATAAATCGGTTGTAAGGTTTTTGTTTTTTGTAAAGGTATTTGTAAGCTCTATTAGATTGTTTCCATTAAAAATAAGGTTAATAGCAGCAGATGAACTTAAAGTGTTATATGCTTTAGAAAAACTATCATTAACATATAAATTGTCAGTATTTCTATTTGAAGTTCTTATGGCATCCGTAAGTAGCATCTTAGTTGCAGAAAAAAATAAAATATCACCTAAAAATGAGTAATACATTCCAGTTTTATCTAAAAAGAAAATCTCTTGTTTGTCATATTCTGATGTGCTATTTCCATTTCCAAATAACTGTATAATGGTCTCGTTATTTAGTGCAGTTACTCTGTTGAAAGTAGTACTGAACAGTGTTCCGCTATTATTTGCACCTACCTTATGGTAAGACACAAAAAGAGTGTTGCTTTTCAACACTTCCTGGTTTGAAGTAAAAAACTCGCTTATCTCTTTAATTTGAGTGTTGTTAAACTTGACGTGCTCAATGTAACCTAATTGCTCCCAAAGAGTTGTGAGCTCTAAGGTTCTGCTTAAATTCCTTACATCATTAATTTTTATAATTACTGAAGCATTAGTTGGAATCACTGTAATAGGATCTTCAGAAGAATTTAGTGTTTTTTGGTAAGTATTGTACCCAATAAAAAGTATGATTCCAATCAATAAAATTGGAATAGAAATTTTCAATATTGTTTTGAACATATGACTTAAATGCTAAATAGCAAAATTAGTAATTTATAGAGACAAACTCAGCTGATTAGGAATTAGTTGAAAACTTTTTCTGTGATGCTTAGTGCTTCCAAATTCTGCTATTGCTTTTCTGTGTTGATTTGTAGGATATCCTTTGTTGTTTTTCCAGAAGTAATTAGGGTGTTTTTTATCTAGCTCTTTCATAATATCATCACGATAGGTTTTTGCCAAAACTGATGCAGCAGCAATAGATAAATACTTCCCATCACCTTTAATGATACATTCATGATGAGTATTAGGATAAGGATTAAAACGATTTCCATCAATAATTAAAAGTTCTGGTTTTGTATTTAATTTTTCAATTGCCCTATGCATTGCTAAAAAGGAGGCATTTAATATATTTATTTTATCAATTTCCTTTGGACTTACAATTCCTACAGTGCATGAAATAGCTTCTTTTTCTATTATTGGCCTGAGTAACTCTCTTTTCTTTTCTGAAAGGACTTTACTATCGTTAAGTATATTGTTATTAAACTGCTTTGGGAGTATAACAGCAGCTGCAACTACTGGACCAGCTAAACAACCTCTACCTGCCTCATCACATCCTGCTATAACTAGCTTTGATTGATAGTGTTTTATCATAAATTAGATGTGAGTATTAAGTATTTATTAGTTAGGTTTTGTCTATTTTCTATTGTCAGTAAAAGGAGTGGTCTATTATCTAATTTGGTGTTAGCCCTCTTTTGGGTTTTTTGTATTTTTTTACTTTTGTTTGATTTCTTATATCAACATCTTGCTCCAACCACCATTTCCCTTTTTTGTAGTTGTAGGAATTAAATGTTCCTTCAGGGATGTAGTATTCATAAAGTCCAGTTAAATCTTTACGGCTAGGCACTAAATTGTCAAAAACTATACGTTCTTCTTTCTCATCATAATTAACACTGATTACTGTTTTGGAATCATATTGTAGTACTACTCTTTTCTGACTTTCTTTTTTTGATTTTTTAAAGATTGGAAGTCCGAATTTAATTTTGTTTTTACCAGAGAAATACATTACATCAATTATCTTTTTCGTACTGTATCCATCATGACCATCCCATGATAGTATGGTGTAGTATTTTCTACCGCTTTTTTTGATGTAAATAATATTATAGACTAGACCTCCAAACCAAGTTTTAGCATCTAAATCTTCTTGTTCTGGGTTTCTAATATTTGCAGAATTATCTATTAAAGGAATTACTTCAAATCGTTTTCTTCTTTTGTTTTGATAATGCACTACACCATAATATTCATAAGTACCATTGTCTTTTTTAAGGAGCCAACTAAAGATCCTAAAAGTATTATCTGAGGAGTAAACTCTACCTGTAGTTACTAAAGAGTCGAAAGGGAATTTAAAAGAATTTTCATATTGCAGTACTTCAGTTAAATTTTCAATAAATGCTGTATTTGCTGTTCTTTTTGCTTCTTCAGTATCAGCATTCATTATGGTGTGAGCCATCACTTTTAAAGTATCTTCATACTCAGCAAATAGGGTAGCATTTCCTTTTTGGGCGGATGCTGAATAGCATAAAAATACAAGAATGTTAATTAATATTAGTTTTTTCATTTAGTGGATGGTAACAAAAAATTACTTTTGCACAAAGATAATTATTTGATGAATTTACAAGCAAGAATACAGGCATTTACTCATTTAGGGGAATATTTAAAAACGGAGATACAGCAATATTCAGCAGAGAAATTGTACTCTGCAGAGGTGCTCAACCCTTGGTTTACCAAGGAAAATATTGATAAAGCCCTAAACGCTTGGCACGAGCAGTTAAAATTAGATATGTTTACGACTTGGCTGAGTCCTTATAAACTAAAGGAGGTAGCGTTCCCAAAAAAGGTACTTATTATCATGGCAGGGAATATTCCTTTGGTTGGTTTTCATGATTTTCTTACTGTGCTTATTTCAGGACATAAAGTAGTGATTAAAATGTCAAGTACCGATAATGTGCTTTTGAGGTTACTCATTGATAAGCTAATCAGTATTGCCCCTGAATTTAAGGAGCGTATTTCCTTTATTGATGAAGTAAAAAACAGAAAGTTTGATGCCGTAATTGCTACAGGAAGTGATAATTCTGCTAAGTATTTTGAGTATTATTTTAAAGGGGCTAAAAAGATAATCCGTAAAAACAGAAGGTCAGTTGCTGTATTGGACGGTAGTGAATCGGATATGGAATTGCAAGGATTGGCTAATGATGTATTTGCTTATTTTGGATTAGGTTGTCGTAATGTTTCCAAGTTATTTTTACCAAAAGGGTTTGACTTGGATAGACTGTTTAAAGCATTTTACAGCTATTCTTATATGGCAAAGCATAAAAAATATGGTAATAATTACGATTATAATAAAGCCATCTTCCTAATGGGAAATAATAATTTGATTGAAAACGGTTTTCTACTTATGAAAGAGGATAAATCCTTACTTTCACCAGTGGCTATGTTATATTATGAATTCTATAAAGATATACATTCTTTAGAGCGGTTTTTAGAAGAAAATGCTGAACAACTTCAATGTGTTGTTTCAAAAAAGGATATTCCATTTGGAAACACTCAAAAACCTAACCTTTGGGATTATGCTGATGGGGTGGATACTGTAGAATTTTTAAGGGATATATAGTTAATTATATTCATAAGCTCCTATGTCAGGGTTGCTTCTAGGATTTCCTTGAATGTCAGAACTAAATTCAGTTGAATTGTTGCCAGTATTAATAGCAGGAGAGTTGTCGTTTAAATGAAAGTTATTTTCGTTAGCATCAATAAATTTTGGCGATTGGTTAATTATTGAATTGATGTAATTTTCATTATCCGTATCAATTGTTGGGTCAAGCTTGATGAGACAATGGTCAAAAGTATAATTGAATTCGCCTAGTTCCTGTTCCTGAAAACTCACTTCAGTAGACAGTGAGCCATAAATAATGCAATTAGTAAAATTGACTGCATCCAAATCCCTAATATAAATATTTCCATCTGTACCTTCATAAAAGTTATTTAGCTGTATAGATGGCGTGTTTCTGTTGTTATAATCCCAGTAGTTAGCAAAAGTACAATGTGTAAAGTTATATGTGCCTCCAATATTGCAGGCTACCGTGTACTGTCCGCATTTGCTTACAATTGTATTAGAAGCTGCTATTTTAGCTCCCTGTCCTAAAATGCCAATAGATGACATATTTTCTATAATAGTATTATTGATTGTTACGGTTGGGTTGCTGTTGGCTACTGAGTCGGCACGAATAGCAGTTGTTCCATTACTGATTATTGCATAGTCAATTGTGTTATTAATGCTTCCTTGTACAAAATGTATTCCATTCCACTGTCCTGGGATATTTTCGTACCAAGAGTCTAATCGGTCACCTCTTATAATTACCTCATTTCCTAAACTCCCATTAATTATTAGGGTTCCGTTATTTGTTGGTGTCTCTCCATTCTCACCTATTAAAAGAGGATTTCCAACAAACATTCCAGAATTATTATGAAAATAGATTTTAGTTCCTTCTTCAATAGTTAGGGTAGCATTGGGTTCAATTACTACATATCCGTAAATAACATGGGGAAGGTCATTTGTCCAAGTAGTGTTTTCTGATATGGAGAAATACTTATAATTGATACTATCAGTTCCATCAGTAAAAATGTTGTCATAAGGTAAGTGAAAGTTCGCATTTCTTGCAGGGGATACTAGCTTAACATCTTGTTTTTTATTTCCTGTAGTAAACTCAATATTACTTGTAAGTAAAAAATCATTACTACTATTTTGGTTAGGCGTAACTTCTAAGAAAATGAAAATACTATCCTTAGCAGGAATTTCAATTGCGTTATGGTAGTTTCCTGCAACACCATCAACATTCATTCTGAAGCTACCACCACTTATTAGGTTTAAGGCTATATCAGTAAGAACAGTGAAGTTATTGCGATTATATATAGTAAGTGTTTGAGTAGGAGTTCCTATTGAATGAAAAGCAGTATCAAAAATGATGGTGTCATTTGAAAAATGCAAAGTAGCACTTTGGTTGCTTTCTAAAACATCTTTTTTACAAGCAAAAAGAATTGTTATAACTAGTAAAAGAAGGAATAGTTTTTTCATTATCTCATATTTCTTATTCTATCCATATCTCGTTTTTGGTCTTTTTCTTTTATACTTTCTCTTTTATCGTACACCTTTTTTCCTTTGGATAAAGCTATTTCTAGTTTTACTCTTCCTTTTTCGTTAATAAAGAGACGAATAGGAATAATAGAATTTCCTTTTTCAGTTACTTTCCCTAACATTTTGTTTAGTTCTTGTCTGTTAAGTAATAGTTTTCTTTCCCTTTTAGGCTCGTGATTAATGTAGCCACCATTAGGATATTCAGAGATATGCAAGTTTTTCACAAATAATTCATCACCATTGAAAACGCAATGTGCATCAGAAATATTGGCTTTATTGTTGCGAATAGACTTTATTTCTGTTCCTACTAGAGATATTCCTGCAACAAATTTAGCAATAAACTCATATTCAAAGCTTGCTTTACGGTTTTTAATGTTGATTTTAACTGACATATTTGCAAAGATAGTATTTAGATGTTAGATATTAGAAGTTAGACAAAAATGTCTCATGTCTAAATAGTTAATGCTAAAATCTATCCTAATGCTACATCAAGAACCATCATTACAATAAATCCTGCAATTAGTCCCATTGTAGCTAAATCCGTATTTCCTCCCCTTTGGCTTTCAGGGATTACTTCTTCAACTACAATAAAAATCATTGCTCCTGCTGCAAAAGACAGAGCATAAGGTAAAATAGGAAGAACTGTCATTACAATAGCAGCTCCAATTACTGCAAAAATTGGCTCAACTATTGCAGATAATTGTCCCCATTTCCATGATTTCCATCTGCTAACACCTTGTCTTCTAAGTGGCATTGAAACTGCAAATCCTTCAGGGAAATTTTGTATACCTATACCAATTGCTAGTGCAATTGCTGATCCTATTGTAAATACTGAATGTCCTTCCATTCCTAATATTTCAGGATTAGCCAATGCTCCAAATGCAACTCCAACTGCTAATCCTTCAGGAATATTATGTAAAGCAATTGCTAGTACTAAAAGAATAGTTTTACGCCAGTTTGTTTCAACTCCCTCTGCTTCTTCTCTTTTTGCAAATATGTGTAAGTGAGGTATAATTTTATCTAACCCAAACAAGAAAGCAGCTCCTAAAAAGAAGCCAATAGCAGGAGCAAGCCATACGGGTGAATCTGACATTCCCATTTCATTTTGCATTTCAACATAAGCAATTGATGGTGCTAAAAGCGACCAAAAACTAGCAGCAATCATAACTCCTCCAGTAAATCCTAATGAAATATCCAATGCTTTACGGTTACTTGTTTTGAAAAAGAAAACCAATGCAGCACCAAGAGCAGTTAGTCCCCAAGTAAAAAGTCCTGCATAAAGGGCTTGCAATACAGGTCCTTGTTGAACAAACCATTTGTATAATTCGTAATTTTCCATGTCTAATTTGTTTTAATTAAAAGGTGTTTTGCTACATCATTACTGATGTGTTGTTTGGTATTTACTATTTTGATACTGATTGATTGATCAAAAGGTATCTTTTCTAAAAGCTTAATTTCTGTCCCTATGCTGATATTTAACTTTGTTAAGTAATCTAAAAATGGCTTTTCATCTAATGTTACTCCCATAACCTTTCCATTTGTTCCTTCTGATAATTTATTTAAAGGTATAGTATTTGTTGTTGGGATTTTTCCATCTTTTGCAGGTATAGGCTCTCCATGGGGGTCAAATTTTGGGCAATCTAAAAAGGTATCTAATCTGTCTACAAGTTCTTCTGATTTTATGTGCTCTAATTGTTCGGCTACATCATGTACTTCTCCCCAATCAAAGTTTAAGTTATTCACTAAAAAAGTTTCCCATAATCTATGTTTTCTTATTACTGATGTTGCAAAAGAGTTTCCTTTTTTTGTTAATGATACACCTTTGTATTTCTTGTATTTGACAAGTTTTTTGTCTTGCAATTTCTTTAGCATATCTGATACTGATGCTGCAGTTGTTCCAATTTCTCCTGCAATTGCATTGGTAGAAACTTTTCCATCAAAATTTAAACTAATGGATAAAATAGCTTTTAAATAATTTTCTTCTGCTAAAGTAATCATGTGGCAAAAGTAATAATTATATTAATATAAAAAAAAGTTTAGACATGTCTAAAAATTAAGATATTTGCCATGCTTAAATGAAATCAAAAAAACTAAAAAATGAATAAAATAATTAACCTATTAATAATTGCATTTGTCATATTTTCTTTAACAGCAAATTCGCAGACAATAAAAGGAAAAATAACATCCAAAAATGAAGTTGTACCTTTCGCAAACATCATTATTGAAGGAACAAAATTGGGTGTTTCGACTGATGAGAATGGAAGTTATATTATTGAAAATGCACCATTAGGTCATCATCATATTATTGTATCAGCAGTTGGAATGATAACTAAGAAGTCTTATAATGTTGTTAATAAAGGAATAAATAATATTAATATTATGTTAGTAGCATCTGTATATAATTTGGATCAAGTTGTAGTTACAGGAACTAAAACATTTAAGAGAAGAACGAAATCTCCAGTAATTGTAAATGTGATGGATAGCAGACAATTAGAAAATGTTCAAGCTTGTAATTTGGCAGAAGGTCTTAATTTTCAGCCAGGATTAAGGGTCGAGACTGATTGTCAAACTTGTAATTATACTCAATTGAGAATGAATGGATTGGCTGGGGGTTATTCTCAAATCCTTATAAACGGAAGGCCAATTTTTAGTCCTTTAACAGGGCTATATGGGATGGAGCAAATCCCTATTAATATGATTGATAGGATTGAAATTGTAAGAGGAGGAGGTAGTTCGCTTTACGGCTCATCAGCAATAGGAGGAATAGTAAATGTAATAACTAAATTACCTACTACTAATAATTTTAGTTTTGGATATGATTATAGTAGAATCAATAGCTCGGCTGATGATAAGGTTTTTCATGGCAATGCAACTGTTGTATCTGATAATAAAAATTCAGGAGCTACATTTTTTGTAAACAATCGTGATAGAATGTGGTACGATCATAATGGAGATAATTACTCAGAATTACCTGTTTTAAAAGACAATACTTTTGGGGCTAATTTCTTTTTCGTACCATCTAAAAATCAAAAAATAGAAGTAAATATGGGTAGTTTGCATGAGTATCGTTTTGGTGGAGAAATGATTACAGGTGCGCCACATTTTGCAATGCAATCAGAAGAAAGAGTGCATGATGTGCTTTTAGGAAATATAGATTATCAAATTAATTTTAATGATGGTAACTCATCTCTTGTTACTTATTTAGCAGCACAACAAACTAAGCGTGAGCATTATACTGGTATCAGACCAGAGGTTGGGTCTGCTGAAGAGCATTTGGCTAATCCTCCTTATGGAACTTCATTAAACACAACTAAGCAAGGTGGTTTTCAGTTGAATCATAAGATAAATAAGTTGTTTGGTCCAAATGTATTTACAATTGGTTCTGAGTATGTTTTTGATGATGTAATGGACGAAATCTCAGCTTATAATTATTTAATTGACCAAAAAGTAATAACTCTTGGTACTTTTGTTCAGTCTGACTGGGATTTGACAGAAAACTTTAATCTACTTTGTGGGGCAAGATTTGATAAGCATTCGTTATTAGAAAATATGGTGGTTAGTCCTAGGTTGTCATTGCTTTATAAATTAAGGAAAGAAACTCAATTTAGAATATCATACAGTACAGGGTTCAGGGCACCACAAGCTTTTGATACTGATTTGCATATGGCATTTGCTGGGGGTGGAATTTCTCGTATTTTTTTGGCTGATGATTTGAAAGAAGAACGTTCAAAAAGTTTAAGCGCATCTATTAATTATGATAAAGCAACTGAGCATTATGTTTATGGTTTTACTTTTGAGGGTTTTTACACGTATTTGAATTATGCATTTTATCAAGATCCATCTGGAGAAGATGAATTTGGAGAGGTTTTTACAAAAAGAAATGGAGCTGGAGCTAATGTAAAAGGTCTTACTATGGAATTTAGAGCAAATTTAGAGCAAAAACTGCAGATAGAATCTGGTTTAACTTTGCAAAGATCATTGTACGATGAGGCGGTAAGTTATTCTGATGAGCTTGAGAGTAGAAAAGAATTTTTAAGAACTCCAAATAAGTACGGTTATGCTACTTTAACTTACTCTCCTACTAACAAATTAAGTTTTTCTGCAAATTTAGTACATACAGGCGTTATGGATATATTGCATTTAGCTGGCGCTCCTGAGCAAACTAAGGATGAATTCATAAAATCACCTACATTTAATGTAATTGGACTAAAAGCAACTTACATACAGCAATTGAGTAGAGTAGGAACTAAATTAGCATACAGTGTTGGGATTAAGAATTTAACTAATGATTATCAGCAAAATCTTGATACTTTAAAAGACAGAGATAGTAACTTTGTTTATGGACCTAATTTACCAATAACAGTATACTTTGGATTAGTGCTAAAATCTCTTTAATTAGTTACTTAAATATAAATTTAAAAGCCACTTAATAAGTGGTTTTTTTATGTAAAAATTAACTTTTGTAAACAAAGTTAGGTATAATTTGATATGAGTTTTTTGTAATTTACAGAATTTTTAGTAAGATCAATGTATTATATTTGTTTTCAGTAATTTATAGTATTTATATGTAATGCTTGTTACGTTCTTTTATAAAGAAATCAGAACAATAATATTAAAATATAAAAACAAATTTGTAGTTTTGCTGTTAACAATTGTAAATAGTAAAGTAAATGCACGAAAGGCTCAAAAATTGGATGGGAATAGAAAGCTTAAAATCCTCAGCTTTGGCGGATAGTATTGGCGTGAATCGTGCAACAATCTCGCATATACTTTCTGGTCGAAATAAGCCAAGTATCGACTTTTTAGAAAAGCTATTGAATGTGTATCCTAACATAAATGCCAACTGGTTAATTAGCGGAATTGGTTATATGCAGGACAATATGGATCAAAAAGAGGTACTTGTTTCAAAGAAAATAGGCAAAGTTGTTGTGTTTTATGATGATAATTCCTTTGAAGAAGTAGGTGAGTAGTTGTTAGTTCCTATTTGTAATCTAATAACTATTAACTCATATCTTGTATCTTGTATCTATATTTTTTACATTTGCGAAAAATATATCTATGTATAGAGTTTTCCGTTTTTTCTTATTCCTTTTTAACCCTGAAGCGATACACCATATAACCTTTAAGATGATAAAAATTGCTGGGATGATTCCTGGTAAATTATGGGCTTTTCGTCTGCTGTTTAAAGTAAAGGATGCTAGATTAGAACGAGATGTATTCGGATTAAAATTTGACAACCCTGTAGGCTTGGCAGCAGGCTTTGATAAAGATGCAAAACTGTTTGATGAATTAGCATCCTTTGGTTTTGGTTTTATTGAAATTGGCACGGTTACTCCTTTCCCTCAAAAGGGAAATCCTAAGCCTAGGTTATTTCGCTTAAATGATGACAGTGGTCTTATCAATAGAATGGGTTTTAATAATCAAGGGATAGAAGTAGTAGTTGCTCGATTGAGAAGAAGAAAAACTAACATCATTATTGGTGGGAATATTGGGAAAAATAAAGTCACACCAAATGAAAAGGCAGTAGATGATTATGAACTCTGCTTTGAGAAATTGTTTCCTTATGTGGATTATTTTGTGGTGAATGTAAGTTCGCCAAATACCCCAGGTTTGCGTGATTTGCAGGAGAAAGCACCCCTTACTGCTTTATTAAATAGATTACAGGAATTAAATAATGAAAAAGAATCCAGAAAACCAATCTTATTGAAAATAGCACCTGATTTAATCAATGACCAATTGGATGATATTATAGAAATTATAGCAACAACGAAAATTGATGGCGTGGTAGCAACTAACACAACAATTGATAGAAGTGGGCTTAAAACAGATACAAACAAGGTTAATGCTATCGGTAAAGGAGGTTTGAGTGGTAAGCCAGTTAGAGTAAGATCCACAGAGGTAATTAAGTACTTGGCTGATAAATCAAATAAAGCATTCCCAATTATTGGTGTAGGGGGAATACATAGTGCTGAAGACGCATTGGAAAAACTCGATGCAGGTGCAACATTATTGCAGTTGTATACGGGCTTCATTTATGAAGGACCATCACTTGTAAAAAGGATTAATAAGGCAATGTTAAAGAGATGAAAATAATAGAATGTCCTAGAGATGCAATGCAGGGTATTAGTGAATTTATTGCTACTGATATTAAGGCTGCATACATCAATCAATTGCTTAAGGTAGGTTTTGATACGATTGATTTTGGTTCATTCGTTTCGCCAAAGTATATCCCACAATTAAGGGATACGGCACAGGTTTTGGAACAGTTGGATTTAGAAAATACAAACAGTAAATTACTTTCTATTATTGCAAATACTAGAGGCGCAACTGATGCTTGCAGTTTTGAAGAAATCAATTATTTAGGTTTTCCACTTTCGGTTTCTGAACAGTTTCAGCTGAGGAATACTAAAAAGAGCATTGCACAATCATTAAGTACAGTTGAAGAAATACAGAATTTATCCGTTAAAAATAACAAGGAACTGGTTGTGTATTTGTCAATGGCATTTGGGAACCCTTATGGAGAAAACTATCATACTGATATTGTAGCAGAACTTACTAAAAAATTACAAAAACTAGATATAGGAATAGTTGCTCTATCTGATACTGTTGGGGTTTCAAGCCCTAAAAATATTGCACCACTTTTTAGTACATTAATAAAAGAATACCAAAGTATAGAATTTGGAGCGCATTTCCATACTATTGCTGATAAATGGGAAGAGAAATTAGAGTCGGCCTATCAGAATGGTTGCAGAAGATTTGATGCTACCCTTAAAGGATATGGCGGCTGCCCAATGGCAAAGGATGATTTGGTGGGGAATATGCCAACCGAAAAACTAATCACTTATTTTACTAAGAATTTAGGATTAAGTCCATTAGAGTTAAAAAAGAGTTTAGATTTAAGCACTTTAGTTTTTAAATAAAAAACATTCTTTTTACTTAAGGATAGGATTATTTAGTAGTTGAGAACTGTGAAGAGTAGTTTCGTTTGTATTAAATAGTAAAACTAAAAAGTTCACTATGACATGTTATTTTCTGAGTTTATGCTCATTAGCCTTTAAGTTATGTTTATCAATTGTTAGTTTGGTTTACCGTTTTATCAGATAGTTTTTATCAGAAACCTAAGTATATGTTTTTTAAAAATAATTATAAACTAAGTATATTAAATACACATCAATTTATATATTTGCTCCAAGTTTAGTACACTATTTTAGTGTAAAAGGGAATGAGGTGTGAATCCTCAACTTTACCAGAAGCTGTAAAGTCCGTAAATTTTTGGAAACTACATTGCCACTGTTTTAGTTAATGGGAAGGCCTTTCCAAAAGGACCAAGTCAGAAGACCTGCTAAGCTAAAAAAACTGAATCGTTTCTGGATAAAACGGTAGGCAGAATGAAACAGACTATAGCGCACTTATACCTACTATTGAGTTTTGTAACTAACTTGCAAGGGCAATTGGCTATGGATACCATTCGGCTACCTGAAGTAAAGTTAGAAGATAATCGTTTACAAACTCATTCTATAGGAACTCACCTAGTAATACTTAATCCTGAAATTATAGGTGAGTCCTCAAGCCAAAAACTATCTGATTGCCTAGTCAATCATTCATCCGTTTATATAAAACAGTATGGGGCGCTTGCTACTCCAACTTTTAGAGGTACTTCCAGCTCACATACTTTAGTGCTTTGGAATGGTATCCCTTTGAACTCAATTGCTAATGGTTTACTTGATTTTTCAATTACTCCCGTACAGGGTTTTGAAAAGATAGCTATCATACATGGAGGAGATGCTTCCGTGTTTGGTTCTGGGGCTATTGGTGGTAGTATTCATCTTAACTCTATTACTGATTTTAAGCAGGAAAGGGAAATAAAATTAACCAGGGAACAAGGTAGTTATGGTTTATTATGTCAAGGGATAAAACTAGAACACAGTGCCGATAAATTGGCATTTAATCTGTCGTTTACAAACCTCTCAGATGAAAACAGTTTTATCTATTCAAATACCATAAAAAGGGGGCGTCCAACCTTAGTGAATGACTATGGTAAGATAGAGTCAAAATCAAGGAAACTAAACCTCACCTACAAATATGATAGTTCAACAAAATTTGCAGTCGCCTACTGGAGTTTAGCTAATGACAGGGAAGTGCCGCAAAATATGACAATTTCTTTTTCGGATGCAAAACAATACGATAAGACTAACAACTTACTTTTTTTTACAACTCATTTTTTTACAGATGGAGTAATTACCTTGAAAAGGGCTTTTCTTAAAGAAGATTTTCGGTATACTGAATACCTGAAAAATATTGATAGCCATTACCTAACTAATAGTAAAATTACGGATATAGATGTTAAAATTACTAAAGGTGGTTTCCTTTATAACTTAGGTAGTAGCATTACAAAACAGTCCGTAATCAACAATAATTATAGGGATACTAGGCAGATAGAAAAGCAAAGTGCTGTTTTTTCTTGCGTGCAGTACAATTATGATTTCCTGAGTATAAATACAGTATTGCGTAAGCAGTGGCAAACTACTTTTGAAGTGCCCCTTATTACTAGTATGGCATTATCTGCTGAAGTTACTAAACAGCTAAGAATTCGTTTTAAATACAACAGGAATTTCCGCTCTCCTTCTTTCAACGATAGATTTTGGGCAGGAGCAGGGGCAAATGGAAATCCTGATTTAATTCCTGAAGATGCATGGAACAAAGAGTTTGGTTTTGAGATTAACACTGCCAATTTCAAGTTTAAAGCTACTGCTTATAATTTGGATATATCTGACATGATACTCTGGCAACAAATGGATAATGGCAGTTGGATGCCAAACAACATAAAGCAAGTATGGAGTAGAGGGCTAGAGACAAGATTGAAAGTGCAAACTAAAAATATATGCTTAATTGGGAATTATGCATTTACCAAATCTACTAATGAAATAACAACGACTCCTTTGGATGTTTCTGTTGGTAAACAGTTGAGGTATGTTCCTTTGCACAAGGCAGGTATTGCTTTTATAGTTAAAGAGGATGACTTAACATTTACAATAAATCAGAATTATACTGGGGAAGTTATTACATCTCACAGTGTATTGGAAAACAATACTTTACCTTACTTTATCTTAACTGAAATTGCTGTTGCTTATTCCCCTGAATTTATTCCTTTTAGCATTGAGGGTAAGGTTAAAAACCTGATGGATAAAAGTTATACTACTTATCAGAATTACCCTAATCCAGGAAGAGAATTATTATTAACAATAAATTATATTATTAACTAAATTACATTTAACAAAAACACAAGAAAATTATGAAAAAAAAAATACGAAAATTAGGAATTTATACTCTATTATTTACGGCATTATCATCATGTAAAAAGGATCGTATAGAAGATATTTATGTTACTGGAAATTATGAAGATGGATATTTTGTAACAAATGAAGGAAATTTTGGAACTGGAAATGGATCAATTTCATTCGTAGATGAGTACGGATATATAGAAAATGATGTATTTGCGTCTGTAAACTCGTTTGCTTTAGGAGATGTTGTCCAATCTATGAGTATAATAAATAATCATGCATATATATTAGTAAATAATTCTAGTAAAATTGAAGTAGCTTCAATTGATTCAATGATTTCTGTTGCAACTATTAATGTTAGTCAACCTAGGTATATGGTTAAAGTTTCCGATGAAAAGGCTTACGTAACAGATTGGGGTATTAATGGAGTTCAGGTTATTGATTTAGCTACAAATACTGTTTCTTCTACTATTGGATGTGGTACAGGTCCTGAAGGAATTACTGCTGCTAATGGCTTCGCTTATGTATGTAATATTGGTGGTTGGGGTCTAGACAGTACTGTTTCTGTTATTAATTCTAGCACGGATGTTCTTGAATCGACATTAAATGTTGGTGATAAACCAAACTCTGTTGTTGTAGATGCTAATGGAGCAGTTTGGGTATTAACTGGTGGTTATACAGAATATGATGCTAATTGGAATGTTATCTCTGAAACTGCGGGTAATCTAGTTAAAATAGTAGGTAATGCTATTGAAGTAACTTATACTTTTCCTGTGGGCAACCATCCAGAAGATCTAATTATTAACGATGCTGGAAATACATTGTATTACTCTGATGGTTCTTGGACTAAGGAAGTTTACGCTTTTAATGTGAATGATACAGAATTATCAACAACACCTATAATTAGCAGAAGTTTTTATGCTTTAGGTTTTAATGATGGATTTATATATGGGACTGATGCTGTTGATTATGTGCAGAGTGGTTGGTCACATAAATATTCTAGTAACGGTTCTAGTATTGATTCTGTCCAAGTTGGTGTTATTCCTGGAGGATACTGTTTTAACTAAACCTAAACAAGTAAGATTTATATTTAAAGAGAGAGGCGTATTGCCTCTCTTTTTTTATCTTTACCAAAAATTATACTATGAAATTTTATATTTATTTATTTATCACCCTTACAATTTTTTCTTCATGTAAAGAGGAAGAAAATGCTCCAACTTTCTCAAAAGATTATGGAAGTGGAATGTACATTTCTACTGATATTGGTGTTAGCTTTTATAAAGATGGTGTTGTTAAAAATCAGATTTATAAAGAGGTAAATGGTCAGACATTAACTGAAGTTGAAAAAATAAAGTTTAATGGTACAAAAGCTTTCATTTTAGCTGGAGACATGTATTCAGTAAATATTGAAACTTTTGAAGATAAAGGAATAGCAAGTGGTTTTGTAAATCCTGTTGATTTGACCTTTTTATCACCAGATAATAGAGCTTTTGTAGTAGATAAAGATGATTCAAAAGTAAAAGAAGTTGATTTGGATAGAATGGAAGTAACTTCAGTTATTGAAACAGGAGATAGCACCAAGCCTGTATTTATTGTTTCAAAATGGTATCGTTCAATTGTTATGAATGGTGGTGCTGAACCAGATTCATTAAATGATTCTACTATAGTTGCAATTGATTATAGAGATGAGCTTGTTTCTTTAGCTGAGAATATGGGGGGGCTATATGTAGGTGATAATCCTAATTCTGCTGTAAATATAAATAATTTAAAAATCCTCTGTAAAGGAATTTATGATCCTAATGATTTAACTACTAAAACACAATCCGCTCTAATTACTGTTAATCCTTGGGATTTATTAATTAGCGCAAATACTACTCTGAATGGAGTTTATAATGCTCAAAATCTTATCTCAAAACCAGATGATACAGAGTATTATTTTACTGCTGAAGATGGGATATATAAAATGAGCTCAAGTGGAAATAGTGTGTCTCAAGTATCTTCTTTGATTTCTGATATTGTTGCTTATCAAGATGATAGATATTCTGTTTATTCTACTGCAGATTCTGTATGGTACTGGTATAATAGAGATGTACTATACTTTAACGATGCAGTTAATAGTCCAACTACTATTTACAAATATAATTTAGACAATAATTCATTTATAGATACTATTGAAGTTAATGGAAATGTAAGAGATGTTAATTTCTATTAGTGAAATATTTAAAAGCTAAGATATTTAGAAGAGTTTAAATTATTTTCTGCATTATATTGAGGATTTTAGCTCCTGTTTATAAAGGTATTTACACACTGGATATAATCCAAAGGAAAACCACTATTCTCTTAAGTTACTTTTGTTTCTTATTTCTTATTATTTTTGTTACAGCTACTTATTACTATTGATTATAACTCTTTGATAGAATTCCTGCATTTATTTTCTTTTTTACTTATAATCTGTTTGAGTTTTTATTTGGTTTATTTTGATCATTTCAAAGCATTAGAGCATTACTTTTGTCTATTTAATTGTAATGATATTTTCATTTTTATTGCCATTTAAATCTTATGTATTATTTAGGTTATTTATTTTAATTTAATTCTACACAACATACAATTCATTTTCTATTTACAAGAATGAAAAAAGAAGGTGTGAAAAATAATAAAGAAGGTTTCTTAAAGTTTTTTCATTAGTTCTCTATATAGTTTTACCATAGATTCAATATCCTTTTTATGTACTTTTTCATCAGGAGAATGAACATTATCTTCTGGTGCGCCAACAAAACACCAGTCCCAAGGGTAATCACTTTTTTGCAATCCATTACCATCACTTCCTCCCGCATCTTCTACTTCTAATTGAAAAGGAATATAACTTTGTTTTGCAATCTCCACAATTCTATTTACATATGATTTTCTTGGAAGTCCACTATCTCTTAACGAAATGGCACAACCTTTTCCGTGTTTAACTCCATCAGTTATCCAAGTGATGTCAGAAATAAGCGCTTGCATTACTCCATATTTTTCTTGTATAAACTTTCCTAAATACCCAACTGAACCACCACCATGCTCCTCCCATGTAGAAAATACTATAATTCCATTTTCAAGAGTTTTTGCTAATTCTAAGGAATTCCAAACCCCTAATCTGTTATCCATATAGCAAGATTGTACAAATTCTTCAGAGTCTCTAAAGTTTACCTTAAAAGTAAGTGAAGTCCCTCTTTCAATATCTCTATCAAAATCAATAAATAGTTTGTCGCCCTTTTGAATTATTTTCCCTTCTATTTCCCCTTCACTATCAGTTCCGACCAAAATAATTCCTTCAGTAGTAACAGGCCCTCCAATTTTCACAATTTCATTATTGTATTTTACTGTAAACCCAATAGAATCTAAATGTGCGAAAATTGCTGTTGTGGGTTTTCCGAAAACTAAAATTAAATTATCTTGAAAACCTTTTCCATAATGTAGATTTGGTTTTATTTTCCAGTTGTTTTGATTTCTCTCAATATATTGTAATAAAAATTCTGTCATTGCAAATTCTTCTCCTGCAGGAGCATGAATTTCGCACATTTGTTTTAATAATTTCATTATACAGTTTTTAGATATTTAATTGTTAACTCGTAATTTTTTTTGAAAGTTTTTACTACTTCTTCTGATTTACTTTTTGCGACTACAAATATAAGATTACATTCTATTTGAAAGTCAGTATTTACTACTTCTAAATTGTATTCTTTTACTAACCTCATTACCTCATTCATCTGAGGGTATTTAAAACTTACAGCAAATTGTTCTTTTATTATTTTTGTGATTATTTCAGAGTTACTTATAGCATCTAATGCGGCAGTTTTATATGAACGAATTAATCCAGGAACTCCCAATTTTACTCCTCCAAAATAACGAACAACTACAATTAGTATATTTGTTAAGTCATTCGATAGAATCTGTCCTAAAATTGGTTTTCCTGCAGTTGATGAAGGTTCTCCGTCATCATTTGCTCTCTGTGCTGATTTATCAGTTTTTAAGATGTATGCATAACAATGGTGTCTAGCGGAATGCTCTAATTTTTTTACTTCCTCTAGTTTTTCTTTTACATTTTCTTCTGAATGAACAGGGAAGGAGTAAGCTATAAATTTACTTCCCTTCTCTTTGTAAACCCCTGTTGTAGCAGATTTTATTTCTTTGTATTTATCCGAAAACATTAGAAAGAAAAGATATAAATTGCACAAATAGAAAGTAAAATCCCAATCCAGTTAGATTTGCTTAATTTTTCTTTAAATAGTACCATTCCTATTAAACTAGAACTTACAACAACCCCCATACTTACTAGAGGAAAAACTATTGATGAGTTAAGATTTGGATCTCCTAAAGCTTTTAAAAAGAAAAGTAGAGAAAAGAAGTTTGGAACTCCAAATACAAATCCCCAAAAAATACTTTTAAATTGAATAGGAATTTTTGTTTTTAGGGATTTCCCTGTATGAATAATAATTCCGCTAACTGATGCTACAAAAAACAATACCATAAAGAATAAATATCCACCTTCATCAGAGAATTTCTGTGCAAAATCATTAAAGACGGAATCTGAAATTCCTTGCCCGAAAAATACTAGAATGATTAACCATAAATACTTTTTATTAAAACTTAGTTTTCCTGCCTTAGTTGATGATAAATATATTCCTACAAGAGCTAAAAAGAATGCAATTCCTTTCAGATAAGTAAATGTATCTCCATATAAAAGTATTGCTATAGATACTGGAATGATTAAGCTCACTTTGTTTGCAACAGTTGTAATTGCAATCCCTACTTTTTGTATTCCATAAGCATAAAAATTAAATACAATAATAAAAAGTGTACCAATAATAATTGCATGATATAACCAAGCTGAATTAATGATTTCTTTTAGTGAGAAATCTTGTTCTAAAAAAAAGTAGGCACAACTTCCTGCAGTAATATAATTAAAAATCAATCCTTGTAGATTGTCGACTTTGTACTTTTCGAACATTTTAAAAACAATAATTAAAATATTGAAGAGGAGAATTGTGTAAATTATGTTATACATATAAGATTTTAAATCTATCACCTCCAGTTTCATCTTCTGAGATTATTTTTCCTTCTATGGCTGGAGGTTTTACTCCTTCAGTTAGTGTTTTGTTTGTCGTGAAAATTCGTGCTTCATCCCATAATTTTTTATCAATAAAGGATTGTAAGGTTATTGCTCCTCCTTCAATAATTATAGACTGAATATTTTGTTTATGTAATTCTTGTAAAATATTTTCAGTCAAATTGTTAAAGTTAATTTTAATGTAATTATTTGAATTGTTTTCCTCTGATTTTAGTTGATTAAAAACAATAGTTTTTGCATCAATATTAAAAAGATTGAAATCAGCTGAAAGTTTCAAATCTTTGTCAATGACAATCCTAATTGGGTTAATTCCTTCAACTTCACGAACAGTTAGTGAAGGGTTATCCTTTTCTGCAGTAATCCTACCCACTAAAATTGCATCTTCTTCTGCTCTCCATTTGTGCGCTAATTTCTTTGATTCACTAGAAGTCATCCAAAAAGGTTTTGTCTGATCTTTTGGAGCAATAAATCTATCTTTACTTTCAGCCCATTTCAGAATAATATAGGGTCTTTTCTTCTCATGAAAAGTAAAAAATCGTTTGTTTAATTCTCTACTTTCATTTTCTAAAACACCAACTTTCACATCAATTCCTACACTTCTCATTCTTTCAATTCCTTTTCCGGAAACTTCAGAGAAAGTATCAACACATCCGATAACAACTTCTGGTATTTTATTTTGAATTATCAAATCAGAACAGGGAGGGGTTTTTCCAAAATGAGCGCATGGTTCCAAATTTACATAAAGTGTAGATTTTAAAAGTAAACTCTTGTCCTTTACGCTATTAATTGCATTTACTTCTGCATGATGAGAACCATATTTTTCATGATATCCTTCACCAATAATCTTGTTATTATAAACAATAACTGAGCCAACCATTGGGTTTGGAGATGAACAGCCCATTGCTTTGTTGGCTAACTCAATACATCTTTTCATAAAAAACTCTTCATTTTGCATGCCTCAAAAATAGCAAAATGAATACATTTGTAGCATGGAAAAAGTCAGCAATATTTTAAGCTATTTTAGGCAAGAACTTTCTACTGTTGCTGATGAACGTGAAATCACCTCATGGTATTATATTTCTATGAAGTATTTACTAGCTTACAATCATTCGGATTGCATAATTAATTCTAATCAAGTATTAAATAAAAGTCAACTTAGTAAGATACAGCAAATAGTTGCGGATTTGAAGACTCATATGCCTATACAGTACATTTTTGGGCAAACAGAATTTTATGGCTTAAAAATCAAGGTAAATGAACATACTTTAATTCCTAGGCCAGAAACGGAACAATTGGTGGATTGGATTTTGAAAGAGAATTTTGTTGCTGCTTTAGATATTGGAACTGGAAGTGGGTGTATTCCAATTGCTTTGGCAAAGCATAAAGATGCTAAGGTTCTAGCTATTGATGTTTCTGAAGATGCTTTGCTAATTGCTGAAGAAAACGCAAAAAATAATGAGGTAGAAATTGATTTTATTCATCAAGATATTTTACAAACTAACTATTTGCAAAAAGTTGATTTAATAGTTAGTAATCCTCCTTATGTTTTGGAATCTGAAAAGGAAAAAATGCAAGAAAATGTTCTTGATTATGAGCCTGAATTAGCACTTTTTGTTGAAGATAAAAATCCTTTAATATTTTATAAAAAAATTGCAAGTTTAGCTTCTAATTTTCTTAATGAAAATGGAAAATTATTCTTTGAAATTAACGCAAAATTTGGTAAAGAAACAATTGAAATGCTTGCCGATATTGGATTTGTTAATATTGAGTTGAAAAAAGACATGAACGATAAGGATAGAATGATAAAAGCAATAAAGAAATAGTTATTTTTGAATAGAAAAATCATCAAAATTATGATAACAAAAGAAGAAGTATTAGATGTGCAAAAGCAATGGTCAGACGGCTTATTAAAAATTGTAGCAAAACATCAAAATAATGAAGATTTTACATCTGAAGCATCTGATTTTATTGATGAACTTTATGCCTATGGTTATGGAGAGGTTTTGTTTAAGCCAACTCTAGCAACTGATGTTCAGTTTAGATTAAACAAAGCGGCTGCACTATCTTATTTTGTGGCAGGAAACCCTGGTTTTTCAGAGGATAAAGGTTTTGCATTAAAAGGCTGGACTAATGTAAGGTGGGAGAATTCAGCTATAAAGCTTGAAGAAAATTTTGCTTTTGCAATGGGTAACTATTACTTTGGAAATTCGGATGGAGAGATAAAAGTTGAGTTTTCATTTGCTTATAAAAAAGACAATAACGGAAAGCTTAACATTATTTTGCATGACTCTCATTTTCCTTATCAAAAATAAATGAAAATTAAAGAAAGAATAGATCTTCTTAGAAAGGAGTTGGCTGAGTATAATCATTCGTATTATGTTTTAGATACTTCCATAATTTCTGATTTTGAGTTTGACAAGCTATTACAAGAGCTTGTTAAATTAGAAGATGAAAATCCAGAATTTTTTGATGCAACATCCCCAACACAAAGAGTGGGTGGTGGAGTTATTGATGGATTTAAAACTGTAGCACATAAATACAGAATGCTCTCTTTAGGAAATACATATTCAGAAGAAGATTTACATGATTTTGATACAAGATTACATAAACTAACGGATCAAGAAATAGAATATGTATGCGAATTAAAATATGATGGAGTTTCCGTCAGTTTAACTTATGAAAATGGGGATTTAACTCAAGCGCTTACTAGAGGAGATGGAACCCAAGGTGATGATGTAACTGCAAATGTTAGAACTATAAAAAGCATTCCTTTAAAATTGAAAGGAGATTATCCTGCAAATGTTGAAATTAGAGGTGAAATTTTTATTCCGATTAAAGGTTTAGAGAAAATGAATAAGCTAAGGACTGAAGAAGGCTTAGAGCCTTATAAAAACCCAAGAAACACTGCATCTGGGAGTTTAAAGTTGCTTGATGCGAATGAAGTTTCTAAAAGACCATTAGATTGCTATTTGTATTATCTTATAGGAGAAGATTTACCTTCAACTAATCATTATGATAATCTGCAAAAAGCTAGAGATTGGGGCTTTAAAATCCCAAATGAAATAAAAAAACATAGTAATGTAGAAAATGTTTTAAAATTCATTAATAAATGGGATGAGGATCGCCATGGTTTACCTTATGAAATAGATGGAATTGTAATAAAAGTAAATGACATTAATTTGCAAGAGGAAATGGGTTTCACGGCAAAATCACCAAGGTGGGCTATTTCTTATAAGTTTAAAGCAGAACAAGTTATAACTATCTTAAATAAAATTACTTATCAAGTAGGTAGGACTGGTGCGATAACGCCTGTTGCTAACTTAGAGCCTGTTCAGCTTGCTGGAACTACTGTAAAAAGAGCTTCCTTGCATAATGCTGATCAGATTGCAAAATTAGATATTAGAGAAGGAGATAGAGTTTATGTTGAGAAGGGAGGTGAGATTATTCCAAAGGTTGTAGGAGTAGAGCTAAAGGATAGAGATTTATTTTCTCAATCAACTGAATATATTGCTAATTGCCCATCTTGTAATACTGAGCTTGTGCGTAAAGAAGGTGATGCTAAGCATTATTGTCCTAATGCAGAGAGTTGTCCTACTCAGATTAAAGGTAAATTTGAGCATTTTATCAGTAGAAAAGCAATGGATATTGATGGGCTTGGAGGAGAAACGATTGAGCTTTTAATTAATGAGGGTTTAATAAAAGAAATCTCTGATTTATATCATTTAAAAAAGGAGGATTTATTGCCTTTAGAAAGAATGGCTGAAAAATCAGTTGAGAACTTGTTTATAGGAGTGGGGCAATCAAAACTAATCCCTTTTGAAAGAGTTTTATTCGGACTTGGAGTCAGATTTGTTGGAGAAACAGTAGCAAAAGTATTAGCTAAGCATTTTAAAACGATAGATAATATAATTGATTCAGATATTGAAACCTTAATTGCAGTTGATGAGATAGGTGATAAGATTGCCGAAAGTGTTGTGAACTATTTTTCAATTGAGGAGAATTTAAAGCTGATAAATAATTTAAAAGAAAGTGGCTTGCAATTCGTGTCTACTATTGAGGATACAACAAAATCATCAAACTTAAATGGAATGAAAATTGTAGTGTCAGGAGTTTTTAATCAAAATAGTAGGGCTGAATACAAGAAAATGATTGAAGAACATGGTGGAAAAAATGTAAGTTCTATCTCCAAAAACACTACTTTTGTTCTGGCTGGAGAGAATATGGGGCCGAGCAAAAAGCAAAAGGCAGAAGATTTAAAGATAACTCTAGTTAATGAAGATGAATTTTTAGCAAAAATTGATTAATGCAGTTTATTGAGGATTTTAAACAAAAAGTAGGAAAGTGGGTTTTTCAAAGGGAATTGAAAACCAATAAAAGAACAAAGGAAGTTTGCAACTTGGATAACGCCCAATCAATTGGAATTTTATATGATGCAACATCAGAAGAGCAGATAAAAATTATTAAACCTTTTGTGTCCTATTTCTTTGATTTAAAGAAGGATGTAAAGGCACTTGGCTATGTTAATTCTAAGCAATTATCATTTCATCATACTCCAAAATTGCAATATGATTTCTTTTATCAAAAGGACCTAAATTGGTATTATAAACCTCAGAATTATATAATTGATAATTTTGTAAAAAAAGAATATGATATCCTTATCAATTTATGTGATAGCAGTATAATCCCTATTAAATATTTGGTAGCAAGTTCAATCGCACATTTCAAGATAGGAATACATGAGCAAAATTATGAAATTTATGATTTGATGATTTCCTTAAAAGATGATAAAAGCATGGAAAAACTCATGCATGAAATTAAACATTATATCAATTTAATAAATAAGTAAATGGATAAAATTAAAGGAACAGGAGTTGCATTAGTCACTCCTTTTAATGAGGATAAATCATTAGATTACAAAGGGTTAGAAAATTTACTTAATCATGTAATTGATGGCGGAATAGATTATTTAGTTTTGATGGGGACAACTGGGGAAAGCGTTACTTTAAGTAAAGGAGAAAAGGAAGCAGTTGTTGACTTTTGCAAGAAGATAAATAATAGTAGAATTCCTGTTGTTTTGGGAATTGGGGGCAATAATACCATGCAAGTTGTTGAGGATATAAAATCAGCTAACCTTGATGGGATAGATGCAATTTTATCAGTTTCTCCTACTTATAATAAACCTTCACAAGAAGGAATTTATCAGCATTATAAAATGATATCAGGAAATTGCCCTTTACCTATTATTGTTTATAATGTTCCAGGTAGAACTGCTTCAAATATTAGTGCAGAAACTATTATAAGAATGGCAAATGATTTTAAAAATATAGTAGCTGTGAAAGAGGCTTCAGGTGATATGGATCAAATAATGAAAATTATTAAAAATAAACCTTCTGATTTTGTGGTGCTCTCAGGAGATGATGGCTTGACTTTGCCTATGATTCACATGGGTGCAGAGGGAGTTATTTCAGTTATTGGGCAGTCGCATCCTAAGGAATATTCTGATATGGTGTCTTTTGGACTTTCAGGAAATCAAGAAATCGCTAATCAGTTGCATAATAAGTTGTATGATTTTTATGTTCCCTTATATGCTGAGGGAAATCCTGTAGGAATAAAGGCTTGTTTGGAGCTTTTAGGAATTTGTAAAAGTCAAGTGAGATTGCCACTTATTGAAGCGAGTGATGTTATTAAAAATGAGCTTAAAAGTTTGATGTAATAATGAAAAATCTAATCCTAATAATTATGGCACTATTTACCTTTACTACTACTAATACTACTACTACTAATGCTCGAGAGTCAATTTATGATATAGAAATTAATGATATTAGCGGGAATCCTATAGATTTAAAGCAGTTTAGAGGAAAACATATCTTATTTGTTAATGTGGCTTCGGAGTGTGGTTTTACACCACAATATGCTGGTTTAGAAGAACTGCATCAGCAGTTTAATAAGAATTTAGTTGTAATTGGCTTGCCTTGTAATCAGTTTGGAGGGCAAGAGCCAGGTACTGAAAAAGAAATACAGCAGTTTTGTGCTATAAAATTCGGTGTTAGCTTTTTATTGACTGAAAAAATTGATGTTAAAGGTGAGGGTAAGCATCAACTTTATAGCTGGTTAACAGATAAAAATAAAAACGGAAAGTCCAGTTCTTCAGTAAAATGGAATTTTCAAAAATATGTAGTAGATGAAAAAGGAGAGTTTATTAACTACTTTTACTCCACTACTAAGCCAATGAGTCCAAAAATCACCTCATTATTAAAGCAATAAATTTAAATTAGTCCTGTTTACTAGATATAAAAATAATTTAGGAATATCCAATTATACCATTTATCTTTACCTCCATTAAAATTATGATGAGAAAAATATTACAAACATTATTAATCACTTTTGTATTTACTTCTTGTGGAGAATATCAGAAAGTACTCAAGAGTGATGACTATAATTATAAATATGAAAAAGCAGTTTCCTATTATGAAGCAGAACAATATAATAGAGCTATGCCATTATTTAATGAATTGTCAACTGCTTTAAGAGGAACTTCAAAAATGCAAGAAGTTGCTTATTATTATGCTTATTGTAATTATGTTACTGGAGATAACTTAACTGCAGCTTATCTGTTTAGGAATTTCACTATAAATTACCCAAGTAGTAAGCATACGGAAGAATGTGCTTTTATGGTAGCTCAGTGTTATTATAATGAAACTCCTGTTTATTCTTTGGATGCTACAAATAACTATAAAACAATAAAAGAGTTACAATCTTTTATTGATAGATACCCTCTTAGTGATAGGGTAGAAAAATGCAATACACTTATTGATGAATTGAGGTTTGTACTTTCAAAAAAAGCGTTTGAAAATGCTAAACAATATTATATTACTGAAAATTATAAATCTGCAATCATTGCTTTGGATAATGTGCTAATTGACTTTCCCTCTTATGATAATAGAGAAGAAGTTTATTTTTTAATTGTAAAATCATCTTACTCATTAGCAATTAACAGTATAAGTATTAAGGTAGAACAGAGGCTAAAATCTACTCTTGATGCATATTCGCAATTTGAAGATAATTATCCTAAAAGTGAATTTTTAGAAGAATTAAAAAACACATATAATAAAACAATACAATCATTAACCGAATTAAAAGAAAATAAAAATGAAATTTAAAAAAACAGGAGCTCAAAAATCAACAATTACAAGAAATGTAGATGATTTTGTAGCAAAAACTGACAATATCTTTCAGGCAGTATCAGTTATGGCTAAAAGGTCATCACAAGTAAGTGAGAAAATGAAGGAAGAACTAATGTCAAAACTTGAAGAATTTGCAATTACACAAGAGCAGTTAGATGAGGTTTTTGAAAATCAAGAGCAAATTGCTGTTTCAAGGTTTTATGAGAGCCTACCTAAGCCTTGGGCTATTGCAATGAAAGAATTATTGAATGATGAACTTTATATGAGAGATGCAAACGCATCAGCAGATAAAGATTCAAACCCAGATGCTTAAAGGAAAAAAAATTTTATTAGGAGTAACGGCAAGTATTGCAGCTTATAAAACTGCAGAACTAGTTCGTTTATTCAAAAAAGCAGGAGCTTCAGTTCGAGTTATTCAAACTGAGGCTTCTTTGCATTTTGTTGCTCCATTAACACTTTCTACTTTGTCAGATAATCCTGTCTTATCAAGAATGGTGAATAAGGATACAGAGATGTGGAATAGCCATGTAGAAATTGGTTTATGGGCAGATTTTATGGTGATTGCTCCATTAACTGCAAAGACTATGGCTAAAATAGCTACAGGAGAGGCGGATAATTTACTTTTAACAATATATCTATCGGCAAAGTGTCAGGTTTATTTTGCGCCGGCAATGGATTTAGATATGTATAAACACCCTTCAACTTCAGAAAATATTGAAAAATTACAGTCATATGGTAATAAGTTGATTCCATCTGGATTTGGGGAGCTGGCAAGTGGCTTAGTAGGTGAAGGAAGAATGGCTGAGCCTTCAGAAATTATCGAACATATTATTTCTGATTTATCTTCAGATTTACCTTTTACCGATAAAAAAATTTTAATTACTGCAGGTCCTACTTATGAAGCTATTGATCCTGTTCGTTTTTTAGGTAATCGTTCTTCAGGAAAAATGGGATTAGCACTTGCTTTAGAATGTGCTGATAAAGGTGCGTTTATTGAACTTATTTTAGGCCCTACTCATTTAGATTGTAAGCATTCAAATATTAATATTACAAGAGTAGAATCTGCAAATGAAATGTATAAAGTCGTTTTATCTAAGTTTAAAAATTCTGATATATCAATTTTTGCTGCAGCTGTTTCTGATTATACTTCAAATGAAGTGGCTAAGAATAAAATAAAGAAAAAAGGAAACAGCTTAACAATTGACTTATCAAAAACAACTGATATTTTGTCTGAAATGGGAAATAGTAAAAAAGACAATCAGTTTGTTGTTGGTTTTGCTTTAGAAACAGAAAATGAATTTGAGAATGCTAAATTAAAGTTGGAAAGAAAAAATCTTGATATGATTGTTTTAAACTCATTAAATAATAAGAGTGCTGGATTTGGACATAATACTAATCAGGTTACAATAATTGATAGGAAAAATAATATCAAGAATTTTGAGTTGAAAGATAAGAAAGAAGTGGCAAAAGATATTGTACAACATATTATTAAATTGAGTTAATGAAAAAAATCATCTTATATTTTCTTGTTTTTGGGTTTGCCGTAAATGTAAATTCACAAGAATTACTTTGTACTATTAGAGTAAACTCATCTCAAGTTCAAACTAGTGATAGAAAGGTGTTTCAGACCATGCAAACAGCTATTTATGAGTTTGTTAATAATAAAAAATGGACAACTACAAAAGTTCAGAGTGAAGAACGGATTGAATGCGCAATAATGATCAACATTAGCAAACAAATTTCTAATGATGAGTTTGAAGGGTCAATACAAATACAAAGTACTAGACCGATTTTTGGTACTTCATACAAATCAACTTTATTCAATTATTTAGACAATAACTTCAGGTTTAAATATATTGAATATCAATCTTTAGAGTTTTCTGACGTTACTCATATGTCAAATTTAACCTCTGTATTAGCTTTCTATGTCAATATTATATTAGGTTTAGATTATGCAACTTTTTCTGAAGAAGGAGGGAACGAATATTTTAGTATAGCTCAAAGAATTGTAAGTAATGCTCAAAATACTCCAGAACCAGGTTGGAAGGCATTTGAGAGTGATAAAAATAGATATTGGTTAGCAGAGGGTTTAATGGATTCAAGGTATAGTGACTTTCACATGTGCATGTACCGTTATCATAGGTCTGGTTTGGATAATTTAGCTGAAGAACCAGACGATGCTCGATATGAAATTACTGAGTCAATTGAAAGCTTAAAAAGTATTTACAGAAATAATCCCTCTGCATTTATCTTAAAGGTTTTCTTTGATGCAAAATCAGATGAAATAATAAATATCTATTCTGAGGCATTTACTAATGAAAAAACAAGAATTGTCAAAACCCTTGCTGAGATAGATCCAGCAAATTCTTCAGACTATCAAGCTATTACTCAATCTTCAGAAGGAGGAAGATGATTAAAAGTTTGTACATTAGTGATTATGCTTTATTAAAAAATGTAAGTATAGATTTTACAGATGGGTTTACAGTTGTTTCAGGAGAAACAGGTGCTGGAAAATCTATTATGCTTGATGCATTATCCTTACTTTTAGGAAAAAGAGTTGAACGTTTTTCTACTGAAAAAAATACTCCTAAAAGTATTATTGAAGGGATATTTAAAGTTGATAAATCAAAGCAAAGTTTTTTTATTAAAAATGATTTAGATTTTGAAGAAGAAACTCTTGTAAGGAGAGAAATAAATTCAAATGGAAAAAGTAGAGCTTTTATAAATGATACCCCAGTTTTGTTAAATGTTTTAACTGCTTTTGGTAAGCAAATTATTGAAATCCATGCTCAACAACAATCTGTTCTACTAAAAGAGGAGTCAGCTCAGTTTATTGTGCTTGATGAACTTGCTAAATCAGAAAAAGAACTAGAGAAATATCGTTATGAATTACAAAAATATAGTGAACTAAAATCAGAGTTAAATCTGATTAAAAGATCAGGAAGTTTATCAGAATCAGAATTAGGGTACTTAAATTTTCAATTAGATGAATTGATCTCTATAAACTTAGAAACTGATGAAAAAGAGGAACTTGAAAAGCAGATTTCACTTTTGGAAAATGTGGATGGTATTGCAAATGTAATTTCAGAAAGTGAACAGTTATTAGGTTCTGAACAAGGAGTTTTTTCTGAGTTAGTAGCAATAAAAAAGTTGTTACAAGAATTTGATTCTTTTGATGGTTTGCCAGAAAGAATTGAGAGTATTTTAATTGAGTTAAATGATGTAAATGCTGAATTGTCAGACATTAATAGTAAGTTAGAATCCGATCCTCAACAATTGCAAGTTTGCAATAATCGCTTAGATGCTATTAATAATTTATTGCAAAAACACAGAGTGCAATTTGTAGAAGAATTAATTGATTTAAGAAATGAGATTGATACTAAAATTCAAATCTCATCATCATTTGATGAGCAAATTTTAGTTAAGAAAGATGCAATTGAAAAGCAATATAAAGTACTTAAAGATTCTGCTGACATTCTTGAAGTAAGCAGAAGGAAGGTTCTACCTGAATTAAAATCTAAAATTGAAAAACATTTAGTAAATTTGGGAATGCCATATGCTCAATTTAAGGTAAGTTTAAATAAAACTGACAACTTTCATCAATTTGGGAATACAACAATTACATTCTTGTTTTCTGCTAATAAAGGGAGTGCAATGCAGGCCGTTTCTAAAGTCGCCTCAGGTGGGGAGTTATCAAGATTAATGCTCGCAATTAAATACCTTACAGCTCAATCATCTAGAGTTAATACAATGGTTTTTGATGAAATTGATACGGGTGTAAGTGGCGAAATTGCCTCTTTAATGGGAGATATGATGCGAGAGATTAGTAGTAAAAATCAATTGATAGCAATTTCTCATTTACCCCAGATTGCTTCAAAGGCAAAGGTTCATCTTAAAGTAGTGAAAAAGGTAAAGTATGGAACAACTATTTCAGATGTTAAAGTGCTAAGTTATGGGCAAAGGGTAGAAGAGATTGCAAAACTATTGAGCGGAAAAGAAATAACTAATGCAGCATTTGAAAATGCTAAGGTATTATTAAATCAATAATATTATATTTGCAGAATAAATTTAAGAGATGCCAAACAATATATTAAAAGGAAAGAGAGGGATTATTTTTGGTGCACTTGATGAAAAATCAATTGCATGGAAAGTTGCAGAACATGCACATGCTGAAGGAGCTGAGATAGTTTTAACCAATGCTCCTATTGCATTAAGAATGGGTACAATTGACAAGTTGGCTGAGCAGATTGGAGCTAAAGTTATTCCAGCTGATGCAACTTCAATGGAAGATTTAAGATCATTGTATGATGTTGCTATGCAAGAGTTAGGAGGAAAGATTGACTTTGTATTGCATTCTATTGGAATGTCGGTAAATGTACGAAAAGGAAAGGCTTATTACGAACAAAATCATGATTGGACAATGAAGGGTTATGATGTTTCTGCTTTGTCATTTCATAAAACAATGCAAGCTGCTTGGGAATTAGATGCACTTAGTGAGTGGGGTTCAGTTGTTGGGCTTTCTTATATTGCTGCTCAAAGAGTTTTCCATACTTACAATGACATGGCCGATAATAAAGCTGTACTAGAATCTATTGCAAGAAGTTTTGGATATCACTATGGATTAAGAAGAAATGTAAGAGTGAATACTATATCTCAGTCGCCAACTGATACTACAGCAGGAAGTGGTGTGGCTGGTTTTGATGGTTTTTATAGGTTTGCAAATGATTTATCTCCATTAGGAAATGCCTCAGCTGATGAATGTGCGGATTACTGTATTTCAATGTTCTCTGATTATACTAGGAAGGTAACTATGCAAAACCTTTTTCATGATGGAGGATTTTCATTTACAGGAATGAGTGAAACAGCAATGGATACTTACATGAAAGTAATGGAAGACGAAAAGAAAGCAATGTAATATGCTTTATAAAATAGTGTATTTCATATTCCAGCTTTTCCTAGTTTGAAAAAGTAGTTTTGGAAAAAGTGGTACACTATTTTGGCAAGTAAAGCTGATGATCCTAATTTAAGGTTCATGAATTATGGTTACTTTAGTGAAAAACAAGCTTTAACTTTAAATGACGAAGATGAGAAGGATAGATATTCTATTCAATTGTATCATTATGTGGCTTCTAAAATTGATTTGACAGGACTAAAGGTTTTAGAAGTAGGTTCTGGCAGAGGAGGTGGATCATCATATATTTCTAGGTATCTTAATGTGAAGGAAATGATAGGGGTTGATATTTCACCTACAGCTGTTGATTTGTGCAATAAAATTTACAACATTAATAATCTAACTTTTAAAGTTGGTGATTCTGAAAAGCTGCCTTTTGATCGTAATACTTTTGATGCTGTTATTAATATTGAATCTTCACATTGCTATTCTTCAATGGATAATTTTTTATTGGAAGTAAAGCGAGTATTAAAACCTGAAGGCACTTTCCTTTTTATGATTTAAGAAGAAAGGAATATTTAGATGAAATGTTAGAATCTATCAATTCAAATGGGTTTAATATTATTGAAAAACAGGACATTACTACTAGTATTATTGAAGCTTCAATAAAAATGACAGATGATCGTAAAAAGGTTATCAAAAATCTACAAGTTGAAGGTTGGTTCAAAAAAATATTAGAATCTTTTGCGGCTACTGAAGGAAGTAAGGTGCATCAATCTTTCAAGGATGGTTACATGAAATATTATAGTATTTATTGTCAAGTAGATAAATAATATAAGGAAGCATAAGTATTCACTTTTTTTATTTTTAACTTCATGAATAAGCCAATTTGTTTATGGTCCTGCCCTAGAAATGTTTTAAAAGCTCTTATGTATGCTTTTGCGCAATGAGAGGTAACTCAAGTTTTTGATGAACCTTTGTATGTTCATTACCTCAAAGTAAGTGGTGCAATACACCATGGAAGATTGAAAGTGTGGGAGAGGTGCTAATCCAAAACCAATCTTTATTTAGAAAATTGACAAAAGAAGAAGAGGGAGAAATTACCCTTTTAATTTATCTTTTTTTTGTTTCCCTTTAGGTTTCATTATTTTCATTTCTAAAGCTGACTTATCTTTATTCAGACTTACTTTTATAGCATCTCCCTCTTTTATCTGGGCACTAATTATTTCTTCTGATAATGGATCTTCAAAATATTTCTGAATAGCACGCTTTAAAGGTCTAGCACCAAATTTAGCGTCAAAGCCTTTATCTGCAATAAAGTCTTTAGCTTCTTTTGATATTTTAACGCTATAACCTAGGCTAGAAATACGCTTAAGTAGACTGTCCATTTCAATATCAATAATTTTATTGATATCGTTTTTATCTAAACTATTAAACACAATCACATCATCAATTCTATTTAAGAACTCAGGAGAAAAAGCTCTTTTTAAAGCTTTTTCAATTACTCCTTTAGAGTGAGAAGCCATATTATCCTTTTTAGCAGATGTATTGAAACCAATTCCTTGTCCAAAATCTTTTAACTGTCTTGCACCTATATTAGATGTCATAATTATAATAGTGTTCTTGAAACTAATTTTTCTTCCCAAACTATCTGTCATTTGCCCATCATCTAAGGCCTGAAGAAGAATGTTAAATACATCAGGATGAGCTTTTTCAATTTCATCTAAAAGAATAACTGAATATGGCTTTCTTCTAACTTGTTCTGTTAGCTGGCCTCCTTCTTCATACCCTACATATCCAGGAGGAGCACCAACTAATCTACTTACTGCAAATTTTTCCATGTACTCACTCATATCTAATCTGATAAGTGCATCTTGAGAATCAAACATTTCTTCAGAAAGTGCTTTTGTAAGTTGTGTTTTTCCAACACCAGTTGGGCCTAAAAAAATAAATGAACCAATAGGCTTGCTAGGGTCTTTTAATCCAACTCTATTTCTCCTAATAGCTTTTACAACCTTTTCAACAGCTTCATTTTGTCCGATAATTTTCTTTTTGATATTATTAGTCATTGATGAAAGCTTCTTTCTTTCTTTAGATGCAACTCTGTTTACAGGTATTCCAGTCATAATTGAAACTACATCAGCTACATTTTCTTCTGATACAGTTTCTTTGTTAGCTTTTAATTCCTTTTCCCAAATATTTTGTACGTGTTCTAATTGAGATTGTATTTTTTTTTCTCTATCTCTAAGCTCAGCTGCAATTTCAAATTTTTGTTTTTTAATTGCTACTTTCTTTTTAGTTGTAATGTCAGAAAGTTGTTTTTCAATATTAGTTATGTTTTGAGGAACCTCAATATTAGTGATATGAACTCTTGATCCAGCTTCATCTAAAGCATCAATCGCTTTGTCTGGTAAAAATCTATCATTCATGTACCTGTCAGTTAGAATAACACATGCTTTTATTGCATCTTCAGTATATTCTACATTATGATGTTCTTCATATTTTATCTTTATATTTGTAAGTATCTCAATCGTTTCATCAACTGTAGTGGGGTTTACAATTACCTTTTGAAACCTTCTTTCTAAAGCACCATCTTTCTCAATATGTTGTCTGAATTCATCTAATGTTGTTGCGCCAATGCATTGCAGCTCTCCTCTAGCTAATGCAGGCTTAAACATATTAGAGGCATCTAATGATCCAGAAGCTCCCCCGGCTCCAACTAATGTATGAATCTCATCAATAAATAGGATAATGTTAGGATTTTTTTCTAATTCAGAAATAATTCCTTTCATTCTTTCTTCAAATTGTCCTCTGTATTTTGTTCCTGCAACTAATGCTGCTAAATCTAGCATTACTATTCTTTTTCCGAATAATACTCTAGAAACTTTCTTCTGAATAATTCTTAAAGCTAATCCTTCTGCAATTGCTGATTTTCCAACTCCAGGCTCCCCAACTAAAATAGGGTTGTTCTTCTTTCTTCTACTAAGTATTTGAGATACTCTCTCAATTTCTTTATGCCTTCCAACAATAGGATCTAATTTTCCGTCCTTAGCATATTGTGATAAGTCTCTGCCAAAATCATCTAAAATGGGAGTATTGCTTTTTGATGTTGTTTTTGATCTCTCTGCTTTAGAAGGGCCAAAAATATCATCATCATTTTCTCCATCATCCATATCATCATCTAAACTAAGAGTAATGTTGTTGTTAGTTTGATTTTCGTATTCATCAAGAATTAGCTCGTAGTTAATTTTCAAATGCTTAAAGGAAATAGTTACAATATTATTTGCGTCAAGTAAAATTGCAAGTAAAACATGAATTGTTTTGATTTCATTATCACCTAAATTCTTCTGTTCCATTATTGATTTTTTGAGTATTCTTTCAGTTTGTTTTTTGAATTCAATACTATCTTTATCAACATTTGTTCTCAAATCTCTTTTTGTGATATTACTTTCGATAATTACTCGCAAGTCTTTTGGGTTAATACCAACTCCTTCTAGCACTCTAATGGCCGTACCCTTACCTTCTCTAAGTATACCCAAAAAAAGGTGTTCAATCCCAATACTTTCATCTCCTAATCTAAGAACCTCCTCTCTTACGTAAGTGAAAACATCTTTCATTCTGTTTGAAAATCCTGTGTTCATAATTTTACTGTTTTAAGTCATTAAAAATCTTTTGCAAGATACCTACTAAAAATGCTCATACAACAAGTGATATAGTTCAATTTTTTTAACAAAAATTGTTCATAACTCACCTGCTATTTTTCATGCAATTTACTTCTATAAAATACGTAAATTTCTTTTATTTGTTACCTTAACGAAAATAAATAAATATGTCATTAGGCGAAAAAATTATTCCTATCAATATTGAGGAGGAAATGAAATCAAAATACATTGATTACTCAATGTCAGTTATTGTTTCAAGAGCTTTACCAGATGTTAGAGATGGATTAAAACCAGTACACAGAAGGGTTTTATTTGGAATGCATGAATTAGGAATTAAGTCTAACACAGCATATAAAAAATCAGCAAGAATTGTAGGAGAGGTTCTTGGTAAGTTTCATCCACATGGTGATACTTCTGTATATGATGCAATGGTGCGTATGGCTCAGCCTTGGAGTTTGAGGTATATGTTGGTTGACGGTCAAGGGAATTTTGGGTCTATTGATGGAGATAATCCTGCCGCAATGCGTTATACTGAGGCTAGAATGCGTAAAACAGCAGAAGATATGCTGTTAGATATTGATAAGGAAACAATTGATTGGAACTTAAATTTTGATGACACTTTAAAAGAGCCATCTGTTTTGCCTTCAAGATTACCTAACTTGCTTTTAAACGGAACAACTGGTATTGCAGTTGGTATGGCTACAAATATGCCACCACACAATCTTACAGAGGTTGTAAATGGCACATTGGCATACATTGATAAAAGAGGTGATTTAGAAGTTTCTGACTTAATGGAATATGTGAAGGCGCCTGATTTCCCAACTGGAGGTACAATTTACGGTTACGATGGTGTGCGTGCTGCTTTTGAATCGGGTAGGGGTCGTATTGTAATGAGAGGAAAAGTTAGATTTGATGAATCTGGAACTAGAGAGCAAATCATAGTAGATGAGATTCCTTATATGGTGAATAAAGCTAATATGATTAAGCAAACTGCTGATTTGGTTAATTCTAAGAAATTAGATGGTATTGCTGATATTAGAGATGAGTCTGATAGAAATGGAATGCGTATTGTTTATGATTTAAAGCGTGATGCAATTCCAAATATTGTGCTAAATAAATTGTATAAGTACACTGCATTACAGTCCTCATTTTCAGTTAATAACATCGCATTAGTAAAGGGTAGGCCTGAGCTATTAAACTTAAAACAATTAATTGGGCATTTTGTTGATCACAGACATGAAGTATTAATTAGAAAAACAAAATATGAATTAGCAGCTGCTGAGAAAAGAGCTCATATTTTAGAAGGTTTACTTATTGCTTTGGATAATTTGGATGCAGTAATTAAATTAATCCGTTCTTCAAGAACTCCTGAAGATGCAAGAAATGGTTTGATTTCGAATTTTAAATTATCAGAAATACAAGCAAGAGCAATTCTTGATTTAAGATTACAGAAATTAACTGGTCTTGAAATGAATAAGATTAAAGCTGAACATGCTGAAATCATGGAAAAAATTATGGGTTTAAACTTAATTTTATCTGATGAAGATTTAAGGTATACTATACTTTCAGATGATTTGAAAGAAGTAAAAGAAAAGTATGGTGATGCAAGAAGATCAAATATTGAATATTCTGCATCAGAGGTGAGCATTGAAGATATGATACCAAATGAAGAGGTGTTAATTACAATTTCTCATTTAGGTTATATTAAAAGAACATCTTTAAGTGAATATAGAGCTCAAAATAGAGGAGGTGTTGGAAGTAGAGGAGCTACTACTAGAGATGAAGATTTTGTTGAAGAAATGATTATGGCAAATAATCATGATTACATGTTATTCTTTACTGAACAGGGTAGATGTTTCTGGTTAAAAGTATATGAAATTCCTGAGGGAGGTAAAACGGCCAAAGGTAGAGCTATTCAAAATATGATTAACTTACCAAAGGATGACAAAGTTATGGCTTATGTAAATACTAAAGACTTGAAGGATGAAGAATATATTAACTCACACTATATAGTAATGTGTACCAAGAAAGGTGTGGTTAAAAAGACATCTTTAGAGCAGTATTCTCGTCCTAGAACAAATGGCATTAATGCAATTACAATCCGTGAAGGCGATCAATTATTAGAAGCTAAAATGACTACAGGTTCTTCTCAAATTATGATGGCAGTTAAATCTGGTAAATCAATCCGATTTGAAGAGGAAAAAGTAAGATCAATGGGTAGAACTGCAGCTGGAGTACGGGGTATAAGACTGGCGGATGACAATGATGAAGTTATTGGTATGATTTGTATTGATGATTTAGAATCATCAGTATTAGTTGTTTCAGATAATGGATACGGAAAACGTTCTGCAGTTGAGGATTATAGGATTACAAATAGAGGAGGTAAAGGAGTGAAAACAATTAACATTACTGAGAAAACAGGTTACTTAATATCTCTTAAAAATGTAACTGATGCTGATGATTTAATGGTAATAAATAAATCAGGAATTACAATTAGAATAGGTGTTGATACTTTAAGAGTAATGGGTAGAGCAACTCAAGGTGTTAAGATTATTAGACTTAGAGATGAAGATAAAATTGCATCTGTAGCTAAAGTTTCAAAATTTGAAGAAGAAGAGGCGGTTTTACTTGATGAAGATGGAAATGTAATTGAATCACCTTCTGCTGAAGGAGAAATACATGCAACTGATACGTCATATGAAAATACTGAAAATAATGATACGAATAACGAAGATAATAATGAAGAAAGCTAATAACATGAAAAGAATATTTTTAACTATTATAATATCTGTTTTGACAATTGTAACATTTGCTCAATCACAGAATATTACATCATCGGCAATTATTTTCAAGCAATACAACTCAGAAAAGGATAAAGCAAAAAAAGAAATTAAAATAATTGAGGCTAAAGATTATATTGATTTAGCATATGAAAATGCTTCTACATCAAACGAACCTAAGATGTGGATGTATAGAGCTCAGATTTATAAAATAATTGCTTTTAACTACTCTAATTTAGATTCTCAAGCTATTTTTAAGGCAACAGAATCTCATGTTCAATGCATGCAACCACATCCAAAGAAAAAAAATAAGATTGTAATTTACAAGAAGTGGCCAGAGCAGGAGGTATTTAATGGATTAATGCAGTGTGCTAATAAATTATTTAACTTAGCGGTTGAATCTTATCAAGAAGGAAAGTATCAAGAATCTCTTGATTATTACAAGCCAATTCATGGTGTAATTGATTTAGATAAAGAAGGGCAGTTAAAAAGCATTAAAATTACTAAAGAATCATTAATTCACAACTCATATTTATGTTCTAAATCATTGAAAAACAATGACTTATCAAGATTTTTTTTACAGAAATTAATGGATATTAATTCTACTAAACCAAGTATTTATTCTGCAATGAGTGCTATTTATTTAGAAGAAGGAGATCATAATAAGGCCTTAGAAATTCTTGATAGTGGAAGAAAGCTATTTAGTTCAGATCAAGGATTAGTTAATGATGAGATAAATTTATACATACAGCTTGGAAGAACCGAGGAATTAATTACTAAAGTAACTATGAGTATTGCAGCTTACCCTCAAAATGTCTCTTATTACGTAATTAGAGGTACTTGCTATCAAAATACTGATGATTTAGAAAAGGCAATTCAAGACTATAAAGTGGCATTAACTATTGACCCCGATAATTTAACTGCTTTAAATAATATTTCAAGTTGTTATTTAAAGCAAACTGAACCAATTGTTAAAAAGTTAAATGCTTTATCCTACAACCAAACTACAAAGTATAATATATATAAGGGGCAGCTTAAAGAAATATACTTAGCAGCCTTACCAAACTTAGAGCATTACATTCAATTAGAGCCTAATGATAAACCATTATTAAACGTATTGGCTGAGATTTATTACAAACTTGAAATGTATAAAGAGTCAAAAGAAACTAAAGCTAAATTAGCTACTTTAAAATAATATAACAAATAGTTGGGAGGTAATACTCCCATTTATTCAAACTTTATAATTTAACATAATATTAATTATAGGACAAAATGAGCTGTTCATTTATATCTAGTAACTATAAAATATTAAGATTTTGAAACAACTTTATAATCTACTCCTCCATAATTAAATCCTGTTGAGATTTTAGTATTTAATAAGAGTTTAGCAATTGGTGCTGAATTTGAAATGCAGTAAATAGTTCTACTGTTAATTACAATTTTTCCAAAAGGAATTGAAATAAGAAAAACTTCAGTTTCAGTAATAATCAAATCAGCTTTTTTTTCTTGTAATTCCTTTATAAATTGCTGTACTTTTAAAATTTCAGTTTCAAACTTTCTAATTTCAATCTGTGCCATTTCTCGGCTAGTTTCAAATTTATCTCCTGCACTACTTTTTGTGTCAGAATTACGGGATATAATTGCTGATTCTAAATTTAGATTTAAGAATTTTAATTTGTTTTTTAACTGACTTAACAGTTCAGATATTACATCTGACTTTTGCAACATTCTTATTTCTTTCTTAAATTAACTCCTTTATCACCTCTTGATTTTGGCCTTTTATATTTTCTAGCCCTAGCTTTACGCCATTGATCTCTGTCATTAACTTGCTGATTTTTTTCACTTTTTTCATGAAATCCAGAGTTTTCTCTTTCTACTTTCTTAATATTTCTGAAAATATTTTTACCATTGGCCCTATGTTCTTCAGTAGTTAATTGTTGTGTGATTTCAACTTTCTCAGGCATTTCTCTTAGTGGAATTTCAATCCCCATTAATTCCTCAATATTATTTTTGTAATATTCTTCTTTTTCAGTAAAGAATAATATTGATTTTCCTTCTTGCTCAGCCCTACCAGTTCTACCAATTCTGTGCATGTAATTCTCAGCAAAAGTTGGTGTGTCAAAATTAATTACATGAGATATTTTATCTAAATCTAATCCTCTCGCAATAATATCAGTAGCTATTAATATCCTAACTTTTCCTTCATCATATTGGTTAATAGACCTAAATCTATAATTCTGTGATTTATTAGAGTGAATTACTGCTAACTCAGAAAGATAGAAATCTGACATTGCTTCATATAACCTATCAGCAATTTTCTTGCTTGACACGAAAATTAACACCTTTTTAATCTCATCTTTATCAGCTAATAAATTTACTAACAGATTCTCCTTAGTGTAATAATTTGGGACAGCATATTTAGTTTGGGAAATATTATCAAGTGGTGTACCACTTAAAGCAATTTGTACTTTTTCAGGTTTACTCAAAAAACTATCAATCAACTCCGATACATCCTCAGTCATAGTTGCTGAGAACATAATATTTTGTTTCTTCTTTGGTAAAAGCTCAAAGATATTTGTAAGTTGATATCTGAAACCTAAATCTAGCATTAAATCAACTTCATCAATTACAACTTTTTTGATTCCTTTTAATTGTAAAGCCCGGCAGAGTGCTAAATCATATAATCTTCCAGGTGTAGCAACAACAATATCAGCACCTTCTTGTAGCCCAACCTTCTGTGTATTCATGTTAGTCCCTCCATAAACTCCTACAATTCTGCAATCAACGTATTCAGTTAATTCTTTTAGCGTTTCAACTACTTGAGCAACAAGTTCCCTTGTAGGTACTAAAATCAATATTCTAGGATTATTCTGATTAGAATAACTTAATTCTTGAAGCAATGGTAAACAATAAGCAATAGTTTTTCCAGTTCCAGTTTGTGCAATTCCTACTAAGTCCTTCCCTGCTAGTATTTTAGAAAAAGTTTCTTCCTGTATAGGAGTTTGTTTCTCAAAACCTAAATCATTAATTGCATTTCGTAATTGTTTATTAAGATTTACTTCTGCAAATTTACTCATAGTCTATTGTTGTTTTTCATCTAATTCCATCCATCTCATTTCTTTTTCGTCAATCAGATTGATTATTTTCCCTAGTCTTTCACTAATACTCATCATTAAATCCATATCTATATTAGGATTTTGAATGATGGATTCAAGTTCTTTTCTCTCTGCTTCTAATTTTTCTAAATCTTTCTCCAAATTATCATATTCAAACTTTTCGTTAAAAGTAAGTTTTTTTCTTATAGATTTTATCTTTGTATTTTCTTTTTCAAGATGCTGAATCTTTTTAAATTCTTTTTCCTCTTGTATTTGTTTTTCTCTGTATTCTGAATAAGTGCAATAATGATCTTCTATTATTCCTTTTCCTTTAAAAACAAACAAATGCTCAGTAAGTTTATCCATAAAGAATCTATCATGAGATACCAAAATCAAACATCCTTTGTATTGTAAGAGAAATTCTTCAAGCTTTGTTAATGTCAGCAAATCAAGGTCATTTGTTGGTTCATCAAGTATTAAGAAGTTTGGATTTTTCATTAAAACAGTAAGTAAATGAAGTCTTCTTTTTTCTCCACCACTTAATCGTTTTACTTCAGTAAATTGCATTTCTGGAGTAAACATAAAATGCTCTAAAAGTTGTGATGCACTCACCTTTCTTTTGTCTGACATTACAATAAATTCTGCAATATCTTTAAGTACAGTTATTACTCTTCTATCTTCATCTACACCAAAACTTCCTTGAGTAAAATACCCGTAATTTATTGTAGCCCCTAGCTTTATTTTTCCACCATCTGGTTTTTCTTTTCCTGTAATAATATTTAAAAAAGTAGATTTTCCAACGCCATTTTTACCTAAGATTCCTATTCTTTCTCCTTTTTTAAAAGTGTAATCAAAACCATCAAGGATTGTTAAATTTCCGTAAGTTTTTTTGATGTTCTTAAGCTCAAGAATTTTCCCACCTATCCTATCCATCTTCACATCAATATTCAGTTCTTGTTTTACTCTTTTTGATGTAGCTTTTTTCTTAACTACATTAAAGTTATCTATTCTTGCTTTTGATTTTGTTCCTCTAGCTTTTGGTTGTCTTCTTATCCATTCCAACTCTTTTTTCATGAGTTTTTGAGCCTTTGCAACTTCTACATCAAAATTACTTTCCCTTGCAGCTTTTTTTTCTAAAAAATAAGAAAAATTTCCTTTATGATGATATAAGTTACCTCCCTCTAGTTCAATGATATGATTACATGATCTTTCAAGAAAATACCTATCATGTGTTACCATTAAAAGTGTAATTTTTTCTTGCTGTAAATATTTTTCTAACCACTCAATCATTGAAATATCTAAATGATTAGTTGGCTCATCTAACAAAAGGATATCAGCATTTTCTAATAATATAAGTGCTAATGACAATCTTTTTTTCTGACCACCTGATAATTCGCATACTTTTTGTTCAAAGTTTGAGATGTTAAATTTGGAGAGTATTTTTTTGCTCCTTCTTTGATAATCCCAAGCGTTTTCTTGCTCCATTTTAGCAGTTAAATCTTCAAGTATTTTTTGAGATTTTGTGCTATTTTCTTTACAGTGCAAATCAACTGCCTTTTCATAGTCAGTAACTAGTATACTTATCTTGTTATGCTTACTATTTATCAGTTCATTTATTGTAAAGTTATCATCAAATATAGCATCTTGTTGAAGGTAGGAAACTTTACATTTATTCCTAAAAATTACTTCACCTTCATCAGCATTATCTATTCCTGCAATAATTTTTAACATTGTCGATTTACCAGTACCATTACTTGCAATTAAAGCCACCTTATCTCCTTGAGCTAAACCAAAATTTAATCCTTCAAAAAGAATTCGTTCTCCAAAATTTTTACCTAGATTTTCTACAGCTAATAAATTCATATTGCACTATTTTTTCCTGCTAAGTAACCAGTTGTCCAAGCAGCTTGAAAATTAAAGCCTCCAGTAACTCCATCAATATTACAAATTTCCCCTGCAAAATAAACTCCTTTATGTAATTTGCTTTCCATAGTACTCATATTTATATCAGATAAATCAATTCCACCACAACTAACAAATTCTTCTTTAAAAGTAGTTTTTCCTTTTACTTCAAACGCATCATTTATAAGAGTATTAATCAATCTGTTTTTGTTTTTTTTTGTCAGTTCTCCCCATATTTGAGAATCAGAGATTTCTAGCTTGTCTAAAATAAACTTCCATAATCTTTTTGGAACATCAAAAGGATTGTGTTTGTGCATTAATTTTCTGCTTGCAGTTATTGTTGAAAACTGTATCCTTAGTTCTTCTTCATTTATTGCTAGCCAGTTTACTCCTACTGTAAAGTGGTAATTTCTTTTAGCTAGGTCCTCTGCTCCCCAAGCAGAGAGCTTTAAAATTGATGGCCCACTCAGTCCCCAATGGGTAATGAGCATAGCTCCTTCTTGCTTTAATTTACTTCCTTTGATGGTTGCAATCGCCTTTGGAATACTTAACCCCATAAGTTTACAAATATCTTTATTGGCTAGATTAAAAGTAAATAATGATGGTACTGGTTTTACTATGCTATATCCTAAATCTTTCAACCAATTCAATCCTTCTTTCTTGGGAGTTCCTCCACTAGCAATTATTACTTTGTCAAATAATAATTTCTGTTCATTGATAACAAGTTCAATTCCATTATCATAAGGATTTATAGCGGTTACTTTGCTTTTGTATGAAAGCCTAATATTTAAACTTTCAGCAGTTTCTACTAAACAATTAATTATAGTTTCGGAAGTATTGCTTTCGGGAAACATTCTATTATCAGCTTCAGTTTTAAGCCTTACCCCTCTTTTTTCAAACCATTTAATTATATGATTTGTATTAAAGTGGTTAAATGATTTTTTCAACTCCTTCCCTCCTCTTGGATAGTTTTTTATCAATTGTGAAACGCTAAAAGTTGCATTAGTAACATTACACCTTCCTCCTCCGCTAATTTTAACTTTAGTTAAGATTTTATCAGTCTTTTCAAAAATAGTGATACTAGAATTAGGGTTTATTTCTTTAGCAGTAATACCCGCCATAAATCCAGATGCTCCTCCTCCAATTATTGCTATTTTAATTCCTGATATCACTTTTTCAAAAATAAATAAAAAATGGAGGGCAATTACCCTCCATCCTAAACATTATTAAATCTATTTTTCTTATCTATAAGATATCTTACGCATTCTTAATGATTCTGGTGTTACTTCAAGGTATTCATTAGCTTGAATGTATTCCATGCTTTCTTCTAATGAAAAATCAATTTTAGGTGCAATTACAATAGCTGCATCTGACCCTGACTTTCGCATATTTGTCAGTTGCTTACCTTTTATTACATTGACGTCTAAGTCATTATCGCGGGTATTCTCGCCAATTACTTGTCCTTTGTATAATTCAGCTCCAGGTGAGACAAAGAATCTTCCTCTATCTTGTAATTTCCCAATCGAGAATGCAGTTGCACTTCCAGTTTCTTTTGAAATTAAGGATCCTTTCATTCTTTCTGTAATCTCTCCTTTAAAAGGACCGTATTCTCTAAATCTGTGCGTCATAATTGCATTTCCTGCAGTTGCAGTTAGAATATTGTTTCTCAATCCAATTAATCCTCTTGATGGGATATCAAACTCTAAATGTTGTAAATCACCTTTTGGCTCCATTACTAACATGTCCCCTTTTTTCTGAGTAACTAATTCAATTGCTTTACCTGAAAACTCAGCGGGAACATCAATAACTAATGTTTCCATTGGTTCGTGTTTCTTTCCATCAATTTCTTTTATAAGAACTTGAGGTTTCCCTACTTGAAACTCAAATCCTTCTCTTCTCATTGTTTCAATTAGTACTGATAAATGAAGAATACCTCTGCCAAATACATTGAATTTATCTTCAGATGTTCCATCTTCAATTCTAAGTGCTAAATTCTTTTCTAATTCTTGGTACAATCTATCTCTTAAGTGCCTTGAAGTACAATATTTTCCTTCTTTACCAAAAAATGGAGAGTTGTTAATTGTAAACAACATACTCATAGTTGGTTCATCAATTGAAATTCTTGGTAATTCCTCTGGATTTTCAAAATCTGCTAGAGTATCACCAATTTCAAAATCTTCAATTCCTACTATAGAGCAAATATCACCAGAACGAGCAGTTTTAACTTGGATTTTACCCATTCCTTCAAATACATGAAGCTCTTTTATTTTAACTTGTTTTTTCACTCCATTAGCCTTGCAGAGCATGTAATTTTTTCCTTCATCTAAATCTCCTCTAAATATTCTACCAATTGCAATTCTTCCTACAAACTTAGAGTAATCTAATGATGTAATCTGCATTTGAGGAGTTCCTTCTTTATATGGTGCTTCAGGTATTTCTGAAATTACAGTATCTAATAAAGGTAAAATATTATCTGTTTTATCTTGCCAATCTAAACTCATCCATCCTTCTTTTGAAGAGCCAAAAATAGTCACAAAATCCAATTGATCTTCTGTTGCATCAAGATTGAACATTAAGTCAAAAACATCATCTTGAACTAAATCAGGAGTGCAATTTTCTTTATCTACTTTATTTACTACAACAATAGGTTTTAACCCAAGTTCAATCGCTTTACCAAGTACAAAACGAGTTTGTGGCATTGCTCCTTCAAATGCATCAACTAATAATAAAACTCCATCAGCCATTTTAAGTACACGCTCTACTTCTCCACCAAAATCAGCATGCCCAGGAGTATCAATAACATTAATTTTTACATCCTTATAAGTAACAGATACATTTTTAGATAAGATAGTAATTCCTCTTTCTCTTTCAAGGTCATTATTATCTAATAATAATTCTGTTCTTTCCTTACGATCATCCAGCACCTTACATTGGTCGATAATCTTATCAACTAAAGTGGTTTTTCCATGATCTACATGGGCAATAATAGCAATATTTCTGATTGATTTCATATTCTGATTTTAAAGGCGGCAAAAATACTCTTATTTTTCTCTTAAAACAGAAAAGACCGACAAATGTCAGTCTTTTCTTTTATTTTTCTGTCAAGTTGTTTTTTAATGATTATGTCCTTTATGAGGATCTTCTCCTTCTTCTAGAATTTCTAATAATTCTACTTCAAAAATAAGTGTTGCATTTGGAGGAATTACACCTCCAGCTCCTCTTGTACCATAAGCTAAGTTCGGTGGTATAATAAAAGTTGCCTTCCCTCCTACTTTTAATAATGCTATCCCTTCATCCCATCCAGGTATAACTCTACCTGCACCCAAAGGAAACTCAATTGGAGCATTTCTATCATGTGATGAGTCAAACTTAGTTCCATCAGTAAGTTTACCAGTATAATGTACTGAGACAGTTTTACCTGCAGTTGCTTGTTCGCCTTCTCCCTCTTTAATCATAAAGTATGCTAAACCACTTGACGTTAAAGTAGCGCCCTCAGTTAGCTTTTTTGCAGCTTCAGCAGCTTTTATAGCTTTTTCAGCATTTGCTTTTTCAATATCAGCTTGTGCAGATTTAAAAATTGAAGGTGCATCAAATGATTTAGCTGAGACACCTTCTCTAATAATTGTAACAGAATTCATTACATCATCTTGTGCAATTGAATTTACTACATCCATTCCTTCAACTACATGTCCAAAGACTGTATGCTTTCCATCTAGCCAAGGAGTTTCTTTATGGGTAATAAAAAACTGACTTCCATTAGTTCCAGGACCTGAGTTAGCCATAGAAAGAATTCCTCCTTTATCATGTTTTAATTCAGGATGAAATTCATCAGCAAACTTATATCCAGGATCACCCATTCCACTACCTTCTGGGCAACCACCTTGCACCATAAAGTCAGCAATTACTCTGTGAAATTTTAATCCATCATAGTAAGGCGTTCCTAAGTCTTTTTTCTTGTTTTCCATTGCTCCTTCAGTTAGAGCTACAAAGTTTGCTACTGTAAGTGGAGTTTTTTCATATTCTAATTGAATTAAAATTTCTCCTTTTGTTGTGTTGATTTTTGCGTACATACCGTCTTCTAAATTTGATTTATTATCATTGTTATTAAATTGTGTTCCTACTAGCAAAGCTAGTCCTAAAAGTATTGCGTTCATTGTTTAATTATTTTGATTATTTAATTCTTTTTTATTATCTTTTATTATTTTTTCAACTATCTTAATTGTATCATTTACTGATACTTTCGATATTCCACCTGAAGCATTCATATGCCCACCTCCCCTAAAGTATTTATTCGCTATTTCATTTACTTTAAAGTTTCCTTTTGAGCGCAACGAAAGCTTTACCATTCCATCTTTTTCAGCTATAAATACTGCAAAAACAATACCTTTTATTGCTAATGCATAATTTACTACCCCTTCAGTATCTCCTTTCTTAAAATTAAATTGCTCTAACTCCTCTGCAGTTAACGAGATTACTGCACTATTATTTTTTGGGTAAAGCAATAACTTTTTATTTAAGCAATACCCTAATAGTTTCATCCTACTTGCTGATGAATTATCATAAATTAAATCATGAATCTTAGCGTTTTCTGCCCCAGTAGCTATAAGTTCTGCAATAATATGATGTGTTTTTGCAGTTGTACTAGAATACTTGAAACTACCAGTATCCGTCATTATACCAACATATAAACACTCTGCAATTTCTTTATTGATGTGATTAGTTAAATCCATAGCATCAATAACTTCATAAAGAAGTTGTGCAGTGGAACAAGCAGTAGTATCACTAAAAATAATATCAGCAATTTCCATATCAGGATCTTGATGATGATCAATTAGAATTTTTGTTGCATTAGAATTACTTACTGTATCAGCAAAATTTGCAATCCTACTTATATGGCTAAAATCTAATAGGAAAATTACATCAGCATTTTCTGTAATCTGTTTCGCTTTCTCCTCATTGTCTTGAAAAACGATTACATCTTCATTTCCTGGCATCCAATGTAAGAAATCTGCATAACTGTTAGGAGTAATGATATGTATATTATGACTAAATTGCTTTAATAAGTGCATTAATCCAAGAGAAGACCCCATAGCATCTCCATCAGGGCCTCTATGGGTTGTAATTACAATTTTTTTAGGTGTTGTAAGTAAGTTTTTTAGCTTTAAAGCATTTTCTTTCATAAGGACGCAAAAATAGTAAAAGAAATAACACTAGGTTTTGATTAAAATTCTAATTTTGCAGCCCTTAATAAAAAACATACAAATAAGATGGGAGACATTACATTTACAATGATTAAGCCAGAGGCTGTTGCAGCTAACAATATTGGTGGTATTTTAAACATGATTGAAGAAGGTGGATTTAGAATTGTTGCTATAAAAAAAGTGCAATTATCTGCTGAACGTGCTGGTGAATTTTATGCAGTACATAACGAAAGACCTTTTTATAGTGAGCTTGTTGACTATATGAGTGGAGGTCCTATTATAGCTGCTATTTTAGAAAAAGATAATGCTGTTGAAGATTTTAGAAATTTAATTGGTGCTACTAACCCTGCTGAAGCTGCTGAAGGAACAATTAGGAAAAAGTATGCAACTTCTCTTGCTGAGAATGCTGTGCATGGTTCTGATTCTGACGAAAATGCTAATATTGAAGCTAATTTTCATTTCTCTTCTGAGGAAAGATTCTAAACTTTAATTTGGTAATACTGAACAAAAGCTTCCTTAATCGGAGGCTTTTGTTGTTTTTACCTACTTCAAAACAATGTTAGTCAAAAGTTTTTTTCCTAAGCGATTATTTATCTGACTAATAAATTCAGATTTTTTATAACTAAGTTCATTTCTAACAACTGCTGATTTTAACTTAACATATAAAGTGCCTTTGTATATTTTTTGATCAGCAACATATTTGCAGATTTGCTTTCCAATTATTTCTTCCCATGTTTGTAATGCATCTAACTCATCTAGTTTACCTGCAAGTCTTGGGTTTTTCATCAATTTTCTAATGATATCACCTATTACTCTATTGTTGTTACCTCTCATTATTCACACTTCCTTTATCAATCTTAAATATACTAAATTTTATCCCTGCTTTTTGAAGTATCTCCTCACTCCTTTCTTTATGAGTATCTGTAATGAAAACTTGTCCGAATACATTTTTATCAACAAAACTAATGAGTTTTAGTATTCGATTGTCATCAAGTTTATCAAAGATATCATCTAAAAGTAAGATGGGCTTGAATCCGATTCGTTGTTTTATAAAATCAAACTGAGCTAGTTTTAATGCAATTAGAAAAGATTTTTGTTGTCCCTGTGAGCCAATCTTTTTAATTGAATAACTATTCATTGTAAAGTCAATATCGTCTTTATGAGTACCAACTTGGGTGTAAGTACTTGTCCTGTCTTTTTGCTGGCTTTCATTTAATAATTTACTAAAATCACCATCATTTAATTGAGATTTATAGTTGAGCCCTACTTTTTCGTTTCCTCCAGATATTTCTTGGTAATAATGATTGAAAACAGGCGTTAGTTCTTTTAAAAAACTAGTTCGTTCTTTATGTATGATATTCCCATGCTCTAAAAGTTGTTTGTCATATATCTCAAGAGTTATTGAATCAAAAAGACCTTTATCATTAAACTGTTTAAGTAGTGCATTCCTCTGCTTTAATGCTTTATTGTATTGTATCAATACTTGAAGATAACTTTGTTTATATTGTGCGATACTACTGTCAAGATATTTTCTTCTTACTTCACTTCCTTCTAATATCAGATTAGTGTCTGTAGGAGAAATGATAACTATTGGAAACTGACCGATATGTTCTGAAAATCTTTTGTATTTCTTTTTATTCTTCTTTATATTTTTTCCTTCACCATCTTTATGGTTACATTGTATTTCAGATTGACTCCCATCTTTATCAAAAACACCTTTTAGCATAAAATAATCAGTATTAAATTGAATATTTTGGCTGTCAATATGATTAAAATAACTTTTAGTTTGTGATAAATAGTGTATAGCATCAAGGATGTTTGTTTTTCCAGCTCCATTATCACCCACAAAGCAAATTACCTTATTTGTAAAAGTAAAATAACTTCTGTTATGGTTTTTAAATTGATTAAGTTGAAGGTTTTTTAAAAACAATGTGCTATTTTTTTTTGCTGATTTACTAATAATAAAAACAATCCTACATATAAAAACGGATTACTTTTTAAAAAAACTTATATTTGCGGTCCAAAAATAAGATTATAATGGCTAATAAAAACAAAACAGAAGACCAATTTGCACAGATTGAAGAAACACTTTCAAAAACAGAGCAATTTATAGAAGAAAATCAGAAAAGTTTAATGTATATAATTGGTGCAATTGTTGGTATTGTTGCTCTATTTAGTGTTTACCAGAACTTTTACATTGAACCAATGGAAAAAGAAGCTCAAGTTGAAATGTATATGGCTGAACTTTATTTTCAAAAAGATTCATTTAACCTAGCGCTAAATGGTGATGGGCAGTATTTAGGCTTCTTAGATATTGCTAATGATTACAGTTCAACTAATGTTGGTCAATTAGCTAATTACTATGCAGGCCTGTCTTATTTACATACTGCTGATTATGATAATGCTATTGAGTATTTAGGTGATTTTTCTTCTGATGATATTATTTTATCATCTTTAGCTCTTGGCTGTATAGGTGATGCTTATATGGAACTTGGAGATACTGATGCTGCACTTGATGCTTATGCTGATGCGGTTAATAATTCAGCTAATGATTTTACAGCTCCAAGATATATGATGAAACAAGCAATGATTTATACTTCTATTGGAGATAATAATAAAGCTTTAGATTTATTTAAGGCAATTCAATCTGATTATAAAACTTCTCGTGAAGCAAATGGTATTGAAAAATATATTGCAAGAGTAGAAAACAGCTAATATGGCAACTAAAAACACTAATCTTTCCTCTTTTAATATGGAAGATGTTCCCAATGCCAAAGGTTTTTCCTTTGGTATTGTTGTTTCTGAGTGGAATTCTAATATCACTAATAATCTATATAAGGGTGCGTTTGATGCTCTTGTTGAATGTGGAGTCAACAAAGAAGATATAACAAAGTATGATGTTCCTGGAAGTTATGAATTGGTTTTTGGAGCTAAATTAGCTTCAAAGAAAAATCCTGATGCAATTATCTGTTTAGGAAGCGTTATTCAAGGTGAAACAAAACATTTCGATTTTGTGTGTAATGCTGTAGCTATGGGAATAAAAGATTTAAATATCAGTTTGGATATCCCAGTTATCTTTGGGGTATTGACTGATGATACTATGGAACAGGCCGTAAATCGCTCAGGAGGTAAGCATGGAAATAAAGGAGTTGAGTCTGCTATTACTGCTATAAAAATGGCTGATTTAAATAAGTAAATTTTTTTCTTCTTTTTGTTTCTTAAAAGGTAAAAAGTTTTAAGTTTGCAGCCCAATTTACAATGGTCGAGTAGCTCAGCTGGATAGAGCATCTGCCTTCTAAGCAGACGGTCACAGGTTCGAATCCTGTCTCGATCACTTTAGTAGAGAAAGCCTTCCGTTTCGGAAGGCTTTCTTAATTTAAATACTTTCATTAAATCTATAAAATAAAAAAACCCAAACATTTTTGTTTGGGTTTTGCGGAGAGAGAGGGATTCGAACCCCCGGTACATTGCTGTACAATGGTTTTCAAGACCACCGCATTCGACCACTCTGCCATCTCTCCGTTTAAGGGACTGCAAAAATAGAAATATTTTTATTTCAGCAATTAATAAGGAGGCTAAATTTAAAAGTAATGATCTATTTAGTTTACTTCTCTGATAAATAATTAATTATCAAGTAAAATTCTTTTTTCTACTCTATTATTTTCAAAAATATAAAACAAAACTTCATGTTGTTTGATATTATTTACTTCTCTTCCAAATATATCTTTTACAGCAATTAGCTTTCCTTTTTTTGCTTCTGTCTCATCTACTGCTGAGTAATTACAATCTGTGCTAAAATACTGTTGCGAATCTAATGGAGCCCAATTAGTTGTTTGAGTTAAATCACAAACTTGTATGCAAGTTAAATTCATATTTGCACTACAGTAAAAATTAGTAATATTACAATTGTTACTTAAATCTAATGTGTTTAAATTATTGTTAAAGGTTGGGGAAATTAAGTTTCCATTTCCAATACTGAGCCATTCTAAGTTAATATTATCACTTAAATCAATACTTTGCAATAAATTATCATGGCAAGTTAAATGCTTTAAGGAATAATTATTTTGTAAATTTATTGAAGAAATAGGATTGTTTTGGCATTGTAAACTTTCAAGGTTTAATAAAGATAAATCCAAAGTTGTAATTTGATTTTCGCCACAACTTACTGTTGCTAAAAATGTATTGTTTGATAAATCTAATGTTGTTAGTTCATTTCTAATGCAATTTAGGTTTGTTAATGCAGGATTTCCTGATAAATCTAAACTATCCAATAAATTAAAATTACACACAAGTGTTTGCAGAGAAAACAGATAATCAACCTGTAAAGTTTCAATAGAATCTGAAGTGCAAATTATATGTTTTAAATTGCTATTGTTATTCAAATTTAAAGTAGGGAAATGATTATTTGAACAATTCAGATATTGTAAATTATAAAAATCCTCAATTCCTGATAAGTCATATATTTTATAAATTGATGAAACACTGCTAATATCCAAACTATCAATACTATTTATACTATCAGTAGCAACCGAGCCATCATGAATATTGTCGTATCCTAAATTTATAAGTTTTTGTTCAAAAATAGAATCAGGAATATAAGTAATTTGAGCATTAATACTAAAGGATAAAAAAAGAAATAGAGATAAAATACTGGTTTTCATAATCTTTAATTTTAAGTAATGCAAAGATAATTAAAAATAGACTAGAATAATTATACATTTGCAATCATGATTACAAAGATTTTCTACTATATCTTAATTTTACCTCTTTCTTTACTTCCCTATCCTTTGCTTTATCTTCTTTCTGACATTATTTTTTTAATAATGTATCGCGTAATAGGTTATAGAAAAGAGGTGGTTTTTACCAATCTTAAAAACTCCTTTCCTAATAAAAGTAAGCAAGAACTAAAGAAAATTATGAGTGATTTTTATCGTCACTTATGCGACATAATAATGGAAAGTGTAAAGGGCTTTACCATCTCAGAAAAACAATTAAGGAAGCGCCTAATTATTAAAAACCCTGAATTTAGTAATTACTTTGCTGATAAACGACAAAGCATAATTTTTGTTGGAGGGCATTATAACAATTGGGAAATATGTGCACAGGCATTTGCCATGTACTCCAAACATAAATGTATAGGCATTTACAAGCCATTGAGCAATGCTTTTATCAATGATAAAATTTATACTTCTCGCTCCAAATACGGAATGCATTTAATTTCAATGAAGCAAACCAAAAAATCATTTGAGGATGGAGATGAGCCTAAAGCAATTGTATTTGGTTCGGACCAAAACCCTGCAAACCCAAAAAGAGCACATTGGGTACAGTTCCTAAACCAAGATACAGGGGTTCTTTTTGGAGTAGAAAGATATGCCAAAGAATACGATTGGCCAGTAGTGTTTGTAAGTATAAGTAAAGTAAAAAGAGGATATTACGAGGTGGAATACTCTTTGGTTACTGACAATCCTAATGAAGAGCCTCACGGGAAAATAACGGAAGATTTTACAAAAAGATTAGAACAAGATATAATAAACCAACCACAATACTGGTTATGGTCACATAAAAGATGGAAACACAAAAGATAAAAACAGCAGTTGTTGTCCTTAATTGGAACGGAAAAGAATGGCTAGAGAAATTCTTGCCCAACTTGGTGAATCATAGCCAAGTGGCAACTGTTTTTGTAGCCGACAATGCCTCAACTGATGATTCTGTTGATTATGTAAAGATAAACTTCCCTACTGTAAAGATAATTGTTAATGCTATTAATGGAGGTTATGCTAAAGGGTACAATGATGTTTTAAAGCAGATTAATGCTGAATATTTTGTGCTAATCAATTCTGATATTGAAGTAACTGCTGGTTGGCTCTCTCCTATTATTAGTTTAATGGATAGTGACAAACAGATTGCTTCCTGTCAACCTAAAATTTTAAATTACAATAGCAAAACTAAGTTTGAATATGCTGGAGCTAGTGGTGGTTTTATTGATAACTTAGGTTATCCGTTTTGTAGAGGAAGAATATTTGATGACCTAGAACAAGATAAAGGACAATACAATGATGCTGTTGAAGTGTTCTGGGCAACAGGGGCTTGTTTTTTTGTTCGTTCTAACCACTTTTGGGAGCTTGGTGGTTTAGATGAAGATTTTTTTGCGCATCAGGAGGAAATTGATTTGTGCTGGAGATTGAAAAATAAGGGCTATAAAATTATGGTTCAGCCAAAGTCGGTTGTTTACCATGTTGGTGGCGGAACATTGAATGCTAGCTCTCCTTTTAAAACCCACTTGAACTTTAGGAATAACTTGTTTATGTTATTTAAGAATTTACCAATTTCTTACCTATTTACAACAATTCCTATGCGATTAGTTTTAGATGGAGTAGCAGCACTTACTTTTTTAAATAAAGAAAAGGGTTTAGAACATGTATTGGCAATTGCAAAGGCTCACTTTTCTTTTTACTTTGCTATTCCTAATCTGATTGCTAAACGCCAAAAAATTATTCAAAAGAATAGTTTAGTTGGAAAAATGAATTGGTCTATTTTGGTTAAGAATAAGATGAATGGAATTAAGCAGTTTTCTGAATTATAAATAGCTTTTAGCCCAACCATCCTTTATGGGTTTTAGATAGTTGCTTAATTCTTCCTTTCTCTGAATAGTTAAATCATAAAAAAGTGTATCCTCATTTGCTATAAACCCTAACTTAAAAGAAGGTATGACTTTTATAATTTCTCCTATTTTGCAAAATACATTTAAGCGATTCATTAAAGCAATGGATAAGTCTTTTTCTAATTCTTGTATTGTTTTTTGTAGTGTATCAATAGAACAACCACTTGCTCCATTTTTATTTTCATCCAAAGCAATAACAATAAAATGGTTTTCTAAAATAGTAACCCCAGCCGTTAAAGGAACTTTGTGTGCATTCCACCCTTTTAGATGTTCAGCAATATAAGTTAGGATATGGTTTTGTTGGTCGGTAGTTAAAGCCTTTTCAGAAGCATATAGCCAAATACGAGAAGAATCAGGTAGCGTATGGAAATCTGCTAACATTATAGGTTCTCTGCAATCAGTTCAGCAATATCTTTAACCTGTGCTGCTCCTTCATTTACGGCCTTTACTCCATCAGTCATCATAGTATTACAAAACGGACATCCAGTTGCGATAATATCAGGTTTCAAGGCCAAAGCCTCTTCCGTACGGTTGATGTTAATGTCTTGTGCCCCATTTTCTGGTTCTTTAAACATTTGAGCACCTCCGGCTCCGCAACAGAATGATTTACGCTTACTTCTTTTCATTTCCACTAACTCAACACCTAATGATTTAATCAATTCCCTTGGCATATCATATATATTATTGGCTCTACCCAAATAACAAGGATCGTGATAAGTAACTTTTGTTCCCTTAAGTTTTCCAGTTAATTTTAGTTTTCCTTCTGCTAATAATTCTGTAATAAACTCAGTGTGATGTTGAACTTTATAGTCACCACCCAAGCCTTTGTATTCGTTTTTAAGGGTATTAAAGGAATGAGGGCAAGTCGTTACAATTCGTTTTACATTATAGCCATTCATTATCTCAATATTTATCATAGCTTGCATTTGAAACAAAAACTCATTTCCAGCACGCTTTGCAGCATCTCCTGATGATGATTCTTCAGATCCTAAAACACCAAAGTTTACATTTGCTTTATTTAAGATTTGAACAAAAGCACGGGTAATTTTCTTTGCTCTATCGTCAAAACTACCAGCAGAACCTACCCAAAAAAGAACATCAGCACTTTTGCCATCAGCCATAAACTCGGCCATTGTTTTTACTTGTAATTCATTCATAGTATTATGATTTAAAAACTTGTATGGAAACTTCCTTCTCTACTAAATCTGTAAATTTACCGTCAAAACGAGTAGCTCTCACAATATGATTATCTACCCAGTGATAATTTCCACCTCTTGGTTTACCCATTAAAAGTCCATGGTATTTAAAACCATTTTTTTCTAACCAAACTTCAGTAACTTCTCTATGCTCCTCTACTCTTGATGTGAAAAAGGTAATGTAATGCCCCTGTTCATACCATTTGTTTAAAGTATTTAAAGCATCAGGATATAAACTTGCAGTTGCCATTCTTTCTGGCTCCTCATTTGGAATGTCATCACAAATTGTACCATCAATATCAATCAGATAATTTTTAATATCATCAGGTAAGACTGGAGATATTAACTCTCCATTAACTTTCTTTTCTAATAATTTATTCATCTTTCCAATTTAATCTGTCAGCTGCTGGGAATTGCCAAGGAGCTCCATTATTTTCAACATTTGTAAACATCATATTCAGCTCAGTTGGTGCTGCTGATTGTTCCATCACTAAATATCTTCTCATATCCATAATAATGGATAAAGGATCTAACTCAATAGGACAAGCATCTGTACAGGCATTACAACTTGTGCACGCCCATAATTCCTCTGTAGTTATATAGTCGCCCAATAAAGATTTAGTATCCTCCTTTCCTTTTCTTTTATTTACTGCTATCTCAGTAATTCTATCTCTAGTATCCATCATAATCTTTCTTGGAGAAAGTAATTTCCCAGTATGATTGGCGGGACAATTATCTGTACACCTTCCACACTCTGTACAACTATAAGCGTTTAGTAATTGTACCCAATTCAAATCTGTAGCATCTTTTGCTCCAAAAGATTCTGCTACAGGAGCAGTAGTTGGTGGTGAAGCATAAGGATCAGCATTAGGGTCCATCATTAATTTCACCTCATTAGTAACTGACTCCAAATTAGTAAACTGCCCTAAAGGGTTTAAATTAGCAAAGTAAGTGCTAGGGAAAGCAAAGAAAATATGCAAATGTTTAGAAATAAGAACATAATTCATGAACCCTAAAATTCCAATAATATGAAACCACCACGTAAATCGCTCAATAAGAACTAAAGTTGAAGTTTCTAACCCACTAAAGAAAAACTGAAAGTATTGACTAATAGGAGTAGAAAATGAAGTAGTGTAGTGTTCAGCACCAGCTGCAATTAACAAGCTATCGGCCGCATTCATAATTAAGAAAGCTGACATTAATAAAATCTCAAAAACCAAAATAAGGTTTGCATCTGTTCTTGGCCATGCAGTCATTTCCTTACTCCAAAAACGCTTTATTCTAACAATGTTTCTTCTAACTAAAAAGATAATACAAGCCACTAAGACTAGAATTGCTAAAATTTCAAATGAGCCAATTAAGAAGTTATATAATTTTAAAGGTAGTATGGATGCTAAAAATCTATGGGTTCCAAATATACCGTCAACTAATATCTCAATTACCTCAATATTTATTATAATAAAACCTAGGTAAAGTATGATGTGTAAAATACCTGCAATTGGCCTTCTTGTCATTTTGGATTGACCAATTGCTACTCGCAACATATTTTTCCATCTATCTGTAGCTCTATCAGATCTATTTATATTTCTGCCTAGTTTTATATTCTCAATAATTCTTTTTAAGTTTCGGATAAAAAAAGAGATTGCAATAGCAAATACAATTAAGAATATTATATTTGAAATACCCATATTTTATTTTTTTGATTTTGACTCAACATAAGGTTTACTACCACCTATAATTGAAAAATTAACATACCTACTTGGATGCTTTTTAAAATCTTCCAATAGTTCAGCTAACTCACGAGTAGATTTTTCAAAGTTATTATATATTTTTTCATCTTTAAGTAGTAAACCTATACTACCTTCACTATTATTTATTTTATTAGTAATAGAGCTTATATTCTTCAAAGTAGATGCGATATCAGCTTTAGCTAATGTATCAGAAAGAGTAGAAAAATTAGTTAATATATTTTTAATATCTCCATTGCTACTTTCTAGATTACTAGTTATTGACTCTAAATTATTAACTACTTTAGTTATCCTCTCATCATTTACAGCCACCATACTATCTAGTTTTATCATGGTTTCAGTAATTAAAAAAAAAGTTTTATCTAAACTTTGTAAACTATTCCTTAGGCTCTCTCTTGTGTCTTTATTTAATACTGCCGTAACAATCATCATAACAGAATCCATTGAACCTATTAATTGTTCTGCTTTATTCTTTAATGGTAAAATTTGAGCATTTACTTCATCCTGCAAAGAGCCTTCAATACCCCCATTTAAGGTATCTCCTTCTGCAAGAAAATCGGTAGCATCACCTAGAAATAAAGAAATTCCTTTCGTACCCATGAGATCCTGGTTTACAATCTTACATATAGTATTGGAAGGCACAGCAAATACTTTTTCAATACTAATAGTAACCAAAAGTTGCTGATTATTTTCAATTAACAAGTCAATATTACTTACCGTCCCAACTTTATAACCATTAACTAAAACAGAACTTCCAACTTGTAAACCTCCGATATTTTCATATTGCGCATAATAGGTTATTCTTGAACTTAAAATATTTAATCCTTTGAGATAATTAACTCCAATAAACAGAGCTCCAATTGTAATGATTGCAACTAAGCCAATCTTTAATTCTTTATTCATGATTATTTATTTTTCATTTGCAAATCTAAGGCTTCTTGCATAGAAATCCTTTTATCTTGATAAAAAGCTACAACAAATGCACCTTCAAAACCTTTTTCACGCATTTTAACTTTTAAATTATCTGCATTTAATTTATTATATTCATTGCCAACATAATATTTATAGGTCCCGTTTATTATTTCCTCATTAACATTCAAATTTATAAAAGATTTATCAGATAACATCGACTTTAAGTATGTGCCTATCTGCACCTTATACACCACTTTACGAGTAGTAGTTTCTTTTTTAGGCGTTGGTATTTTTATGATTTCCTTTTCATTTACTACTAAATTATCAAGTTCACTAATATTTGCTCCATCTAAACTTTCTTTATAGCTTCTAAAACCTCTAAAAATAGCTGAAGCAATATGGTCTTTTCCTAATTCAGAATTCAAAAAGTCTTCCTCTTTTGGATTTGTTAAAAATCCTGCTTCAATAAGGATAGAAGGCATATTTACTCTGCTAATTACATAAAAAGGAGCTTGCTTAACTCCTCTACTTTTTCGTTTAGCTCTATTAGCAAACTCATCTTCAATTTTTTCTGCAATAGAAATACTTTGGTCAAGAAAAGTATTTTGCATCAATGAAAAAATAATGTAACTTTCAGTAGACTTTGGGTCAAAACCATCATATTTCTCTTTAAAATTGTCTTCCAAATACATTACAGAATTCTCTCTTACTGCTACATCCATATTAGCTTTTAATTTACTCATCCCCATCACAAAAACACTTGCACCTGATGGATTAGGATTAGTAAATCCATCACAGTGTACAGAAATAAACAAATCAGCATTTTTTTCGTTTGCCAATTCTGTTCTCTCCCATAGTTCTAAAAAAATATCAGTTTTTCTTGTATAGATAATTTCAATATCAGCAAAAGCTTCTTTGATATAGTTTCCTAATTTTAGTGAAATATCTAATGCAATATGCTTTTCATATTGAGTATACCGCTTTGTACCCATAGTGCCTGAGTCCTTTCCTCCATGTCCTGGATCAATTACTATAGTTTTTATTGTATTATTTTTTTTCTTTTTATCATCAGCAAATAAGGGATTAACAAATAATGCAGCTAATAAAATTAAGCCAAGTGCGTTTCTAGAAGATATATGATATAAATTAATTATTTTTGACACGATTTTACGCTGTTACTATTTACAAATATACTACTTAGATTGAAGCTTATAGCCATTAAAATATTTCTATTTCTATTCTTATTAACAGTATTTTGTAATAATTTATTAGCGAATATTATTCATATAAGTTCTGATACGATTGTAGAGAACGCTGCTTTTTTTGATGATGAAATAAAACAATTTGCTGAAGATTCTTTAAAATTAAGTATTGATGGTGCAAAAGCATTTTTATATGGAAATGCAAAAATTGAATATCAAAAAACAATTATTACAGCATCATATATAGAGATTGATTGGATTAAAAATACAATCTACGCATGCACCACTGCTGATTCTTTAGGCAACAAAATAGGACACCCGGTATTTAAAGAAGGTAATGATAGTTTTAAAGCTCATGAGATGACTTACAATTTTAAAACTAAAAAATGTAGCGTTAAAAAAATATCATCAAAAGAAGGTGAAGGGTATATTTTAGGTAAAACTGTAAAGAAAGTGGATGATGATATTTTTTTCTTAAACAAAGGAGATTACACTACTTGTAATCATGAAAAACCACATTTTTCAATTAGATCAAATAGGATTAAAATTGTACCTGGTAAAAAAATTATTACTGGACCTGCTTACCTAACTTTTTTTGGCATCCCTACTCCTCTAATACTTCCATTTGGTTATTTCCCTAATAATGATAAAAAAAGTTCGGGTTTAATCATACCATCATATGGAGAATCACAAAATCAAGGTTTTTTCTTAAAAGATGGGGGTTATTATTTTACCCTTAGTGATAAACTCGATCTTACCTTAAAGAGTGATGTATATACCAAAGGAAGTTGGAATTTCAAATCTAGTTTGAGGTATAAGAATAGATATAAATACAATGGAAATCTGAATTTAAGTTTTGGGAAAATGATAAATAGCGAATTAGGTTTTCCTGATTATAGCGAAAAGAAAGATTTCAATATTAAATGGAAACACAAGCAAGACCAAAAAGCTAATCCTTCTTTAAGTTTCTCAGCAAATGTAGAGGCTGGTAGTAGCACTTACTACAGAAACAACTCTTACAATGCTAATGATTACCTTAAAAATACAATGTCATCTAGTATTAATTTATCAAAAAGATGGGAAGGAGCAGTTATTAATAATCTAATTTTTAACTTAAGGCACAGTCAAAATACTTCTACAAATCAAGTAAATTTAACTATTCCTGATATTGGACTAAGCTCAAAACGAATTTACCCATTTAAAGGAATTGGGAATAAGTCAAAAACTCAATGGTACGACAAGATTACGATTAAATATAATATGAGTACTAAAAACACTATTTCAACTTCAGATTCTCTTCTGTTTACAAGTGATTCGTATTCTAAATTCAAAAATGGAATGAAGCATACTATTCCTGTTTCTACTTCATTAAAAGTGTTAAAACACTTTACACTTACCCCTAGTTTTAATTTATCTGAAAGGTGGTATTTATCACAAATCAATAAAAGTTGGGATTCAAATATAGATAATATAAGAATTGATACAATTAATAAATTTACTAGAGCCCATGATTATAATTTATCAGCTGGATTAAATACTAAAATTTTCGGTTTAGTTCAGTTTAAAAAAAGTAAGATAGCTGGAATAAGACACGTAATCAGTCCAAATTTATCTTTTAGATATACTCCAGATTTTTCTGAAGAAAAATATGGATATTATAAAACTGTACAGAGAGATACTGAAGGCAATACGGAAACTTATTCTATCATGAAAGATGGAGTGTACGGAACTCCTGGAAGCAGAAAAAGTGGGAATATAAGTTTTGGAATCGGAAATATTCTAGAAATGAAAGTTAGGAATAAAAAAGATTCAGTTGAAAATTTTAAAAAGATTAAATTATTAGAGAGTTTAAGTTTGAACTCCTCATATAATATCTTTGCTGACTCTTTAAATATGAGTAATATCAGACTAAATGCAAGAACAAAATTATTTAATATTTTTGACATCACTTTCTTTAGTGATTACGACCCATACCTTACAAATGAAAGCAAAAACAATAGAATAAATCAATTTGAAATTGCAACTAACAACAGACTTGCAAGGTTAAAATCCTTTACAACTTCTATTGGAATAAATGTAAATGATAAAAGTTTCCAATCCGATAAAAAAGCCGATGATGAAAGTGAGAAAAAAGATGATATAGAAAATAGAGACTTCTACTCAGTTCCATGGAATTTAAATGCAAATTACTCTTTAAATTACAACAAGGGTCATCAGTCATCTGACTTTTCTGATACGACTCAGTCTTTAACTTTTTCAGGAAATATAAAGATCACTAAAAAATGGAAAATTGGTTTTAGATCTGGTTATGATTTTGATGAAAAAGAACTGACTTACTCATCTGTAGATATTTATAGAGATTTGCATTGTTGGGAATTGCTTTTTAATTGGATTCCAATTGGGTTTCATCAAAGTTATACTCTTACTATTCGAGTGAAAGCAAGTGCATTAAGAGACTTAAAATATGAAAGGAAAAGAGATTGGTTTACTCCAGATTATGATTAACAAGTTAGCCAATTTTCAATCATTTCCAAACCATTCTCAGTTAATATTGACTCCGGATGGAACTGTAGTCCAATAATATCAAATTCTTTATGTTTTATTGACATTATTTTTCCTTCAAGATTCTCTGAAGTAATAGTCAATTCATTAGGAAAATTTTCTTTAGAAACAGCCCATGAATGATAATGGCCAACTTTAAATTTTGAGGGAAGATTATTAAAAACTCTAGAATTATTATAATGAATAATTTCAGAAGAAACACCATGTTTTACTTCTGATAAATTATAAAGTGATGCTCCAAAAAACTCTGCAATTGATTGTTGACCGAGACAAATTCCTAAAATAGATTTATTCTTATAGTATTGAACTAAAACTTGGTTTAGAATTGGGTGCTCTTCTGGCAACCCAGGACCTGGAGAAATTATGATTTTATCGTATTCTGAAATAAATTCAATATTAATATCTGAAGAGCTTAAAACATCCACATCTGCACAGAATTGCTGTACATAATGTTTTAGGTTATATGTAAAAGAGTCTTGATTATCAATTATTAAAACTTTCAAGTTAGTCCTTTGGTTTTCGAAAAAATTGAGAAATCTTTCTGAAAGGTTTTATAAAACGTATGAAATGAGGCTTTTTAAGTCCATTTAGGTTCCAAGCAATATTATCTTCATTATTTCCTTTTAATCTGTTCCATATTGATGCATTACTCTCACCCCCAACTCTCATTTTTATTAAAATTTCTGGAATATATTCTATATTTATTTTTTCTTTATGTAACAATCGTAAAATCATTTCATAGTCAGCAGCTCTTTTTAGGCTTGTATTATATAATCCATATTTTTGGTAAATTTTTTTTCTTACAAAAAAAGTTGGGTGTGGCAGCATCCATCCTTTTTTCATAATGTTTTTTTCGAATTTTCCTGACTTCCAGTATCTAACGATTTTACTAATATCTCCTTTATTTACAAAAATTAAATCACCATATAAACAATCACAATTTGTCTCTTCAAAAACTTTTGCAACTTTTGAGAGCACATCTTGATTGTAATAAAAATCATCAGAATTTAGAATACCAATAATATCCCCAGTAGCAGCTTTTATACCCTTATTCATAGCATCATAAATACCATCATCTTTTTCCGAGACAAAGTTATCAATTTCATCTTTTTTAAAATCTAAAATATCTAAAGTCCAATCCTGAGAAGCTCCATCAATCAAAATGTATTCTTTATTTTTATAAGTTTGTGAACTAACACTATCAATAGTATGTTTTATTGTACTCTGACTATTGTAAGATACTGTGATAATAGATATTTTTGGGTTCTTAATCACTTAACGTTCAACTATTACATTTTCCATTACTAACATATCCATTTTAGTTCTTAAAAAACAACCTAAAGCCTCTTCAGGTTTATTTACAATCGGCTCATTTTCGTTAAATGATGTATTTAATAAAATTGGAACACCAGATTTTTCTGCAAATTTACTTATTAGCTTATGGTACCTAGGAGAAATATTCTTATCAACAGATTGCAACCTTCCAGTCCCATTAACATGAGTAACTGCAGGTATTTCTTTATGCTTTTCTTCTTTTATATCAAATACTTTTTCCATAAAAGGAACACTGTCTGTTTGCACAAAATAATCTTCAACAGCTTCTTTTAAGATTGAAGGAGCAAATGGTCTAAAACTTTCTCTTCTTTTAATTTTATCATTTAACAAATCTTTAGCATCTGTTCTTCTTGGATCCATAATTATTGATCTATGTCCAAGGGCTCTAGCACCAAACTCTGCTCTGCCTTGAAACCAACCTACAACTCCTCCTTCAACTAATTTATTTGATACTTTCTCAAACAATTCCTCATCAGAATAAATTTTAAAACTTACTTCTGCTTTTTCTAATACAGCTGTAATTTCATCTTGATTTGATTTTGATCCAAAATATGCTGTAGTAATTTCCGGAAGTCTCTCTTTTTCTAAGATTTGATTATGTAGGTACAGCGCAGAACCTACACATGTTCCTGCGTCATGACCTGCTGAGGGAATATAAATATTCTTAAAAGAAGTGTTTTCTAAGATCTTACCAATTGCAACTGAATTCTGAGCCACTCCACCAGCTATACAAATATTTTCAGCACCAGTTTTCTTATGCAAGTGATTAAGCATATGGAAAATCACCTTTTCAGTAAATCTCTGCACTGAAGTTGCTAAATCAATATGCCATTGATCTAATTTATCACCCTTAAGTCTATTTTTTCCTAAGAGTTTACTCCATTCATCAGTAAATAACGATTTAACTGTTGGGCTTCCTTCTTTCACATCCATTTCAACACCTTCTTTAAAATGCTTGAAATACTTCTTATTTAGCTTGAAAAATCCATCATCAGTCATTTCAAGAATTTGTTCAAGTTCTTTCAAGTATTTTGCCTCACCATATGGAGCCAATCCCATTACTTTATATTCATCTCCATAATTAGGAAAACCTAAAAACTGAGTAACAGTTGTGTAAAACACACCAAGGGAATGTGGGTAGTTGACTTCATCCAAAACTTCAAAATTGTTACTATTGCCAATTGCAGACATAGTAGAAGTGAAATCTCCAAATCCATCAATAGATAAAATAGCTGATTTCTCAAATCTAGAAGCAAAGAAAGATGAAGCGATATGACTTCTATGGTGTTCAATATTATGAATAGTTGCTTTAATATTAGACTCTTTAAGCTCAAATAATTTTGCTAATTGACCTTTAATAGAACTAACCTTTATTGAGTTAATTAATCTATCCCAAATAGAAGAAATGCTAATTGAATTTTTAAGTGTATAAATAATTTTTTTTGAAAAATTAGCTTTAGGATCTCTTGAAATTGTTACATGATCTATATCATGAATAGAAATCCCTTCATCTTCCAAACAAAATTTAATAGCTTCTCTAGGAAAGCCTGCAAAATGCTTAATTCTTCTGAATCTTTCTTCCTCTGAAGCACATAATACCACACCATCTTTTAACAGACAAGCGGATGAATCACCATGATATGTATTAATTCCTAAAATATACATCTACTTTTTTTTAATAATTTTTAAAAATACACTTGCAATTATTTCCCAATCATAATTAGATTTTATATAGTTTTTAATCTTATTACTATCAAAATCTTTATTTATTATATCTGAGAAACCATTAGCAATACTTTCCTTTTCATTGTCGACTAAAATACCACAATTATTCATTTCTAAATGCTTCCAAGGAGTTTTGTTTGAAACCACACAGGGCCTACCACAAGCTAGAGCCTCAGCAATTACAATTCCAAAACTTTCAAATTCAGATGCTAATACAAAATAATCACTATTTGAAAAGAGTATTTTTTTGTGTTTAAAATCAACTTGTCCTATCAAAAAAACTGAGTTATTAAGTTTTAATTCTAATATTTGTTGTTCTAGTTGATTTCCCATTCCATCATCGCTTCCTGCTATAATCAGTTTAGCATTTTTATCTTTTTCTAAATAGATTTCAAATGCATTTATTAAAACATCAAACTGTTTAATTTTATGTAGCCTACCCATAGAAAAGAAGATGTTTGAAATTTCGTCAAAATCTATCTCAGTATGTTTTTTTAAAATTTCTATTCTTGATTTCTTTTCAGCATTTTGAAAGGCATTGAAATCGACTCCATCATTTATAATTTCAACATTTGCATTAGGATATTTTCTTATAATATCTTTCTTTTCAATATATGATGATGCTTGAAAAATTACATCTTTTATAAATGGTTTCACAAATATAAAAAGCCATAATTTCTTAAATTTTTTCCTTTTAAATTGTAACCCCCATTCTCCTAAACTTCCTCTTGGGCAAACAATTATTTTTTTCGTTTGAAATACACTAATAATTAATGAGATTATTGATGTGTAATGAAAAAGGTATTGAATATAAACTACATCTGATTTTTTAATATCATTAAAAATACCAAAGAAAAAAGAAAGTGAAAAATTATTGATCAACTCTTCATGATAATATTTTACAAAAAAATTATCTTGTTTTCTCAAGTATCTATTGGTTTCAACTTCTAATCTATTTAATCCATTTGCGTTAGTTGTTGAAACATAGATTTCTACATCATTTTGAGCTAATTTATTAGATAAATCCCATGTAGCTGATATTGGACCACCATAAAAAGTTGCAGGGTAAAATGAAGAGGATACTAAACATACTCTCATTTTTTATAATATTTATATTTATACCAAAATGATAAAATATGATCTCCACCTTTTAAAATTGATTCAAACTCAGTTTTATTTGCAAACTGCACTAAACTTCTTCCTATTACTGAAGGGAAAACTTGATTGAAATAAAATCCTGGAATACATGAGTACTGCTTTTTATAATTTAAGGAATTAGCTATTTGAACAACTCTATTATTAAATGCACCTTCAGGAAAACAAATTGAAGAAACTTCACAACCTAAAAGGCTCTCTAATTCATGTTTAGAATCTTTTAACTCTCCTCTAATCTCTTCTTCAGAAATGTCATTTAATATTTTATGTGATTTAGTATGAGAAGATATTGTAAAAAGAGAATCATAATTAAATTCAAGCAACTGTTGTTTATTAATATGATTCTTTTTGTTTATGTACGAAGAAATTACAAATAATTGTATTGGAATTTTTAGTTTTTTAATCAATTCGATATTTTTAAATAAACCTAGAAATGCATCATCAAAACAAATTTCTATTTGTCCAATAGGCTTAGTGATTTCAGCAACAATCTCATAGCCATTTTCTAAGATAATTTGAATATGGTTTTTAAAGACCTCAATTGGAGTTGACATTTCAGTATACTTTTTATCAGAATGAATATCATGATAAAAAATTACCTTACTCTTTTTCTTAAAATAAAAAAGTGAAGCAAAATTGACTATTGAAATTCTTATTCTTGTACTTAGTGCCATTTTTTAACTTCATTTATTGTATTATTTAAGCAATTATTATAGAAATCATAATTCCATACATTTTGCATCAAATCAGATCCATTTTTAGAGAAAACTTGTAGTTTTTTAGGATTATCAAATGCCTCAACCATATACTCTCCAAATTGAAGCATATCAGCTGCTACATAGCCTGTTTCTCTTCCAATTATTAAGTCAAATGTAGCTCCAACCTCTTTAGTTGCAATTACAGGTAATCCTGATGATAATGCTTCATTTACAACCAATCCCCACGGCTCAAATATTGAAGGACAAACAAAACATGATGCGTTCTGAATTTCTTGAATAAGATCATCTGTATACTTCATTCCTAAAAACTTTACTTTTTCTGATTGATACTTCTCTATCAAATATCTCTTTTCCTCTCCGTCTCCAACTATCCTGAGCACAGCATTTAATGTGCTAAATCTTGATTTAAATACTTTAATAAGTTCTTCAACATTTTTATGTTTATGAAGTCTTCCAACATAAAGAAAACAGAAAACTTCTGGTAGAGCTTTATTCTTTTGATAAAATTTAGAATTATCAACCATCATTGGCATTAAAAATATCCTATTATCTTCCATTCCATAGTGCCTAAAAAGATCTTTATGCGAGTTGCTCCCTCCAGAAAAACCTAAAACATATTTGTTTTTAAAAATTATTGACAAATAAATCCACTTAATAAATCTTGTTATTAGATTAGTAGGGATTTGCAATTGAGTATCAGATTCTATTGCAACGTACCTTTTATTGCAAGAAAAAATATTTAAAATAAAGGTCAGTATAAAAGGATAGTTATTATAGCCATTTACAATAATCATCTTATTTTCTTTAAATATCTTTAAAATAAACCTAATCTTATTAAAAATAGAAATCTCACTAAGCATTTCTTTATTAGATTTTGAATTAGATTTAACCAAAGTATAAGATTTTATAAAACAATAATCAATTTTATTTTTATCATAAACATTCTTTGCTAAATCTAGCGTGTAAGATGCTGGCTCGACAAAATAACAGAATATTTTCATCTAAATTTTTTATAAAGTTTCTTTAAAACTAGTTGAACGGATTTTAAAAATAAAGATAGGTATTTTTCAACTTCTGTACTGTATGTATTTAACTCAAATAAAGGAATAACTTCAGGACCAAAATTTTTAATTTTATAACTATAATCTCCTCTCCCAAAATTGAATGAAGCAGAATTTTCCTTAGTAATTTCTTTAATAAAAGCAGTATTATTTACTAAATTCATCATTTTTTGGTCATTAAATAAATCAATCCAAAAAGAATAATAATAATTTTTTTTAAAGATAAATGAAATTGCTGTGGTATTATTATCCACTACAACTTCATTAACAATTAAACTGCCTGAAGTATAAAGTTTTTCAATAAGTGAAATTAAATCTTCATCTAGAAAATTATTATTTCTAAATTCTAATTCAATCATTTGTTTTCTAAGTTTTTTTATCTTCTGAATAGGAAATTTTGAACTTTCAATTTCATAAAGTACAGTTTTGTGATTGTACTTCTTAAGAATCCGTTTTAGCCGCCTTTTTTGTCGATACACAAAGTGATTAAAATTAGAAGGAAAATTATCAGATTTTTCAAGTTTAAGTAATGAATAATTTAGAATAAATGAAACATCTTTAACTTTTATACTTCCTGTCTTCTTAATAGTAATACTATCTTTTTTTAGGTTCTTTAATCTTAATTGACTTGCTAACTTATTTTCTTTAAGAAAATTTATAATTGTTAATGAATCTGTTTCAGAAATAATATCACAGAAATCCGCATGAGTATCATTAATAAATATAAGTTTATTTTTTTTCAGCTCTAGAGGCCATATTTCAACTAATTTTCCATCTTCATAGTAACAAATAATGAATGGTTTTGATTGCTTTAAAATCGAATTATAGCAATAGGTAAAAGATTGAAAAAAAGAATAGTTTCCTTTATCAAAAAGCATTTCCCAATCTACTTTTAAAAGTTGGATATTTTCTTTATTATTAAATACTTTAATTTCCATAATCTTTTTTAAACTTTGAATAAGAAAGGAAAGCTAAAGAGAGCCAAAAAAGGATAGTGTGAAATTCATTAATTCCCGTAATTAATGTTTCATAAATTGAAGATACAAACGTATATATTATAATAAAGATAAATACTTTTTCTGTTTTATTACTAAACCTAAAAAATGAGATTAGTTGAAATGCTTTAACAAAAATTAAACCTAGTATAAATCCTCCAAACAAAACTCCATATTGTAAAAAAATAGAAAGATATCCATTATGTGATGTCATTATTTGCCCTTTAAATCTGCTTGGTAAACTTATATCTTTTGGTAGCCCAGAGTATTCATCCAATCCATATCCTGAAAATAAACTGTTATTAATATTCTCAATTGCAAAAAAAGCTTGTTCAATCCTATCGTTAAAAATACCTTGTTCTGCGAACCTATTTAAGCTAGTGTCTAGATTAATATTTGAAACTATAATATAGATTGAAAAAGCTATTAATGAATATACAATATTTCTTAAACTAAAACCGTACTTAAATCCAATGCAGATTGCAATACCAACTAGAGCACCTCTTGAGCCTGTTGCCAGCGCAATAACTAAGAAAATAAATAAGAGTATATAATCTTTTAAACTATTATCATTATTTTTTAGTAATAATATTGAAAAAGCAATAACAATAAATGATGCCAACATATTTGAATTCCAAATTATGCCCTCGTATCTACCAGAGAAAACATTAGGATAAAATAATAAACTTAAAATCACAATAAAGAATACTAAACTAGAAATATGATTTAAAAATTGTGATTTATAATAATCAAAATGAAAATATATTGAAATAGAGATAATTGAGAACTGCATTGCCCTGGCAAGTAAATATTTTATGGCTTCAATATCAGAAACTGAATGAAATAATATAAAATACAGTAAGTTTAGAATGTTAAGAATCAATAGAAATGAAAAAGCTTTATGAAAAATTACTATCTTTATCTGCTTTGGGTTTAGTATTAAAAAAATAGAAAATATTCCCATTATAGCTAGGAAAATTTGGTTGCCCAAATCAAATGTGCTTTTTATTGATAAAAGTACTGTATTAAACAGAAATATTACCGCCCCATATTTAAATAGCCACTTTATCATCTTACAATCTTTACTATTTCCTTTATTTGTTTAATAAATAATACAAAGAATAACAAATATATCAGTACAGGTGTTAGTATAATTTCTAAAACACTAAAATTATAATTAGTTATTATAGAAAAATAAAGCAATGGAATGGATAAAAGGATTAATTTTAATAAATCTGTGCTAAATGGAGATATCTTAATATTATGTTTTATGTAATAAAGTTGTGATATATTAATGAATAACATAAATCCTATAAATAATGAGACAATTGCAATCAATTCAAATTTATTAACTAAAATTATTGCTAAAATAGTTATTAATACAGCCTTAATTGTTTGCAATTTAAGTTCCTTCTGTTCCAATCCTGCCATAATCATAAATGTTCCTGAACTTCCTGCAAATAAAGAGATCATTCTTGCTATCAATAAACCAAATAAATATGGTTTGTATGCTAATAAATCTCCTGATTTATCATAAAGCCCTAATATCTCATCTGCAAAAATTATTATAATAATCATAAAAGGAAGAGTTATTAAATTTACAATAAAAGTTGTTTTTTTAAACAATTCATCTAGCTCATCTATTTTCTTTTCTTTATACAATTTTGCAATTGCTGGAGCGAATACCTGATTAAGATTTTTTATTAAAAACATGGCGACACCAGTAATTGTTAATAATATACTATAAACACCTAATTTTAAAGGAGGAAGAGCAATACTTAAAACAATTCGTAAAGACTGTGCAGAAAAGAAGTGAACTATGGCATTGGCATACATTTTTTTACCATAGGAAATCATCTTATTGTCCCAAAAAAAGTCAGGATTTACCGAATGATAAAATAGTTTAAATTCGTCCTTATTAAACTTTCTGAACAAAAGTAATAATGACAAAGAAGTTGTAAAAAGTTCAATTCCAATAAAATACAAAATATTGTTTGTGTATTGAAAAATTATAAAAGCTAATATTGCACGAATTGGTACAGTTATCACTGTACTATATATTATTATTTCTTTTATTTTTAAAACTGATCTATATAATGCAGTAATTATTCCAGTAAATATTGAAATTGGAGTATGTAAAGCAACTAGAAAAAGTATTAATGAAAACCCATCAATATTAGTATACAAAAATCTATCCAAAAGAGGAGAAACAAAATATAGAGCTATAATTAGAATGAAACTTAAAACAACTGAAAGTTTAAGGATTTTTGATAAAAATTGAAGTGCATATTGCTTATTTACCTTCCATAAATCAGGAAAGAATTTTACAATTACTACAGGAATTCCAAAAGTCAGAAAGACATCCATAAATGTTGAAAAGGTATGTGCTGAAACATATTTTCCCCAATTAGAAATACCAACAATATCAATTACATAAATCTTAACAAAAAAACCAATAGCAAAAGCAAATATTGAACCCAATATTCCCCAATTAGCTTGTCTAATAATCAGTTTTAACATCTGTAATCTAATAACTCAAAGTCATCTTTATAAATGTTTTTTACTTTTTTGACCATTTCGGTAGTATATATAGTAAAAGAAACATTTTCTTTCACATTTTTGTTATAATGTGGTAAAATAATTTTTTTGTTTAATTTATTGGACAAAATCTTTATATGTTCTTCTAAATTCTCAAACCTACCAATATAGTCTACTAAAATTTTTCCACTGTAATCACAAATGTATTCGTGCTGTGGCTTTAAATGAGTTATTTCTTGAATTAATTTTGAGTTTAATCCATTAATAACAAAATCTTCAAAATCTGTAAATCTAGATAAATGTTTTTTAAAAGCAATCTCATCATATTTGTTCATTCCTCCTTTTTGTAAAAACTTATATGTAGAATAAAGCCTATCTAATGGATTTCTGATAAATGAAAATGTAAAGTAAACATCATCCTTCATATTTAATGCCACTTTATTAAAAAAATATGATCTATGACTCTCTAATGATACTTCTCCATAAATAGCCTTTAAAATAGATACTCCTGCTGTTTTAGGTATATGTATAAATACAGTTTTAGATTGATGGAAAGCGTGTAACAAAGTTCCTTCAATATTTACTTTATTTTTTTGAGATTTTGCAAACCTCCATGTCTTATATTTATTGAATAAATATTTAAGCATTAAATAAATCTTGTTTCAAAAAGAGAGATATTGTGTTTTTAATATCATATTTATTGTCAAATTCAAAATTAGTTTTATTCTTCTTAAAATAAACTAACTTTTGAGACAGATTCAAAAAGTCAGACTTTAAAATTTCTGATTTTTCTTTATATAATTTTGGTATTATTTCTGAAATTCCTTGTTTTTTTACCGAAATAAAAGGAGTTTTTGTTGCCCAAGACTCTAAATACACACAACCTAAAGCTTCATAATATGAAGGAAGTGCAAACAAATCTATCTCGTTAAAGAATTGATTTAACTGCTCGTGTTTTATCTCATTTTCAAAGACAATAGAATCTACTAAGTTATTCTGCAAAACATACCTCTTACAACTTTCTAATGTTGGACCAGTTCCAATTAATCTTAATAAAACTCTTATTTCATGTTTTGTGAGTACCTCTACCGCTTTAATTAAAGTGATTTGGTCTTTCTCTTTCCAAAAATTTGCGACACAACCAATAGTAAACACTTCATTTTTCTTCACTTCTTTATAATAAAACTTAGATGTATCCACCCCATTATACAGAACTAATTCATTTTTTGGGCTATAACCATTAAAATCATTCAATTTATCTAAAACTAATTGTGAGACACCAATATTCAAATCAGCTTTATTTAAATGATTTAGACTATTTTTAATAAGGAAATTCTTTTGTATTTTTTTAGTAAAACTACTTCTTCCGTTTAACAATTGTAAAACATCTAATCCATGATGTTGAACAATTTTTTTACAATCTAAATCTTCTACCAAATAAGATGCAGGATAAGTAACATGAGAATGCGAAAACTTAACACTATTTATTTTTTGTCTCTTTAAAAATTTTTTAAGTCTTAATTTATTGAAGCTATTAAATATTGCAGGGAAAATAAAAAAAGGAATATCAAGAACTTTAAAAACTGACACTCTAAATCCTTTAAAAATATAATCTTTTTCAGCAGAAAAAAATGAAACCAATTTAACAATTTCAATATGAAATTCAGATTGTTTACAAATCTCATTAATTTGGTCATAAACATAACTTCCAACAAAAGAATCTTCTGAAGGAAAGAATGGAGTAATCACCAGATATGTTTCTTTATTATTCAACTAAATTTGGGTATAGATTTTTAAACTTTGGAAATTTCTTCAAAACCAGATCAATAGTTTCTTTTTTTAATTCACTATTAAACTGACCTTCTACTCCACTTCTAGTAAATTCACCTTTAAACTTTCCATTTTTGGGTCCATTTCCGTATTTTTGATTTTTTTCTTTTCCCATCTTTTTCACTTTATCAAATGATGAGAATCCAACAGATTTTCTAATTAAATTGTTGTCTAATTTCCATCCTAAAAAATTTACAGTTTTGATAAGCTCTTTTTCTGCATCATTTTTTAAATCCGAATAATTGATAACAATATCCATATTCTCCAATGAAACTCTGAAATACTTAATCCAAAAATCAATTTTATAACAAACATAAAAATCAATATCCATCAACTTATCTCTTAAATTTTTTGGATCATCAGAAAATGGAATATCTCTGTTTTTATAAAAATAATAAGCTGAAACTAATGTGTCTAAAGGATTTCTGTGAATGAAAATTTTTTTATTAAATAATGTATAAGCTCTATTGTACATTTTATGAGTCCTGTAAAAAAGAGGAAAATTATTTTCGGGTAAAAAAACAGTACCTCTGTCCATTACATTATTTTGTTGGATATTTAATGCATCAAAGGAAATTGTAGACTTTAAATCTGGATTATTTTGGAGGTTTAAATAATTGTATATTAAAAATCTGAACCAAGTGTTTCCACTTTTCGGATAACCAAATAAAAGAATAGAATCTTCTCTTTCTTTTAGTAAAAGATTTAGTTTATTATACGTTTTAAACCAATAATATTTATCTTTTAGATATTCTATCATTTTAAATTATCAATTACTTTTTCCCAGGATTTTATAATTATTTTCCAATCAAATTTTTTAGCAAGTTCTAAAACATTTTTTGAATTTCTAATCATTAAATCAGGATTTTCAATCAGATTATCAATTGTACTTTTTACTTCCGCAAAAGTTGAAACAACAAAACCATTTTCTGAATGGTTTATCCAACTATCTGCTCCATAATCATCATACAATATTGATGGAATACCTGATGATGCAGTCTCTAAGATTACTTTCGGAAAGCCTTCAGATCTAGATAATAAAATATGCAAGTCCATATTCTGTAAATGATTTGAAATATCATAAGAATTTAATTTTCCAAAAAAAATAACATTAGTTGTTGATTTTTTTTCTAATTCGTTTTTTAGGGGACCATCTCCAATTATATTAAATGTAATATTCTTAAAGTATTTTGCTAAATCTAAAATATCGTTAAGGTTTTTTCTTTTTATAAGACTTCCAATAAAAACCAAATTCTCAACTTTATTTTTAACACCTTTATTCTTAAAATTATTCTTATCAACCCCAAGAAAAAGGGGGTTCTTATTTATTAAAATACCACAATTAGACGATAGAATTAAGTGTGGTGTTATTCCGAAAACATTATGAATCATAGAGAAGTGACTTTTCATATTTTCTAAAGTTCCAAAACTCTCAATCATACTTTTCTTGCTTGTATCACACATATTTCCTTCAATAGTAGTGAAAGTTTTCTTATTTAGTAAATTAGCAATTTTTAAAGCAAGTTTAGGTGTAGATTGATGTTTTGGAAAATAACAAACATCAGCCCATAGCACACCTTTAACAAATGCATATAAATTTGAAATTTTATATCCTATATTTGATACTTTAATAAAACTTACATTATCTAATTTCTCAAGATTTTTATTTCCTAAAACGAGTGTTTTTATCGAGTACTTATTTTTATCCAGATGAAATGCAATAGATTTACAATTAATGTTTTGCGCATTAATTACATTTATATAAGCTCCTAAAAATATCTTTTTTCTCATTTTAATAATGATATAAATTTATCTTCATCATAATCAGAATAGTATTTTTTCCTCCAACTAATCACTTCATCAGAGTAATTATTATAATCCTTTATAACATCTAGAATTTCAATATCAAAAGGATACTTAAAATCTGTTTCAAACATATTAAAATCTTCCTTTATTGATTTAAGAAAAATCGTTGGAATACCAAACTCTGCACACTCAAAAGTAGTTGTAGAATATGATGTAATATGAATAGAACAAAGTGCAAAACACTCCATTAAACTTTCTGGAGCTTTATATGTTTTCTTTTCTAATTCACTAATATCAATACAGTTATTAAACCTAGGATGATTTCTTATATAAAAATTTAGTTTTTCATTAGAATCAACTATTCTAATAATTTCATCTAACATATCTTGATTTTGATTCTCAGTATGATCTTCAGTGATTTGTAGCGTAATTAAAACTAATCTGTTTGGGTTAAAATGTCGAAAATATTTTGATATTGCAACTCCAATTACATTAGTGTTTTTTTTATAATAATTTGTTTTATCTGATACACCTAAAATTTCTTTAAAGCCGTGCCCAAATAGTAATAACTGAACATTATTATCTGAAATATTCGAACTTGCTTTACCATCTGAAATATAACTTTCTTTATTCGAATAGATAATACCGTGTTGTAAATCAAATATTTCCGCTTCTTTATTTAACCCTCTAAAAAATTCAATCATAGATTGAGAAAGAACAATTACATTCTTAAATTTTAGATTTCTAAGGAGAATAAATGACAAGATATTTGCGGAATATTTGTCTTTAAAACCAAATTTTCTAAGAAGAATAATTAAATAAAAAGGAAAGTCGAATGGAATACTGTTTTTATGCCTTTTCTTATCAGATTTTCTGTCAGGCTCTTCAAAAACTAAATAAGAAATATTATGTTTCTTGCAACTTTCAAATAGTGGATTTAAGAATAAATTCTGACAATCTACTCCTCTATTAAAATGTTTTGGATAATAGAAAACAACATCTATTTCTTGCTTCTTTAAAAAGAGTTTTATAAAGTAGAAAAAGGAAATAAATAAACTTATCATATCTTGTAATTATAATAACTATTTAACAATTTTATTTCCTTATTACAAAACAAAATATCTTCTTCTGAAAGTTCATTTATAAAACCTCCAATTTTCGCATTTCTTACCTTTAAGTTGTTACTATCTTTTCCAAAACTAACAAAACCATCTAGCTTGTTTTCTTTTTCTTTCTTTCTCATCTTATCTGCAGTAGATTCAGAATAAATTTTCTTAACTTTATCTTTAGAAATATCAATATTAAAAAACTTATTAATTTCAGATAAAGTTTCCACTCCATGATTTAGTAAATCTTCATACTTAATTAATAAAAAGTCTTTAGGAACATCTTTTTGATAATACCAGAGGTTATAATATTGTATAATTCGTTTAAAACCAAGAATATCATCTTTAACAAAGTCAGAAATTGAGTTAAAAACAAACGGGTTTTTTGCTCTTTTTGTTACCTGGTGAAAATGAGAAACAACAACATCTCTAGGGTCTCTCACTAAAAATAAAACTTTTCCTCTCCTGTATATATATCTTGAAGTAAATTTAAAAAGATCAAGAGGGTTGTTTCTTGTCCCATTTTCAATAATTATCTCAGAATTATCATGTTCGTTAAATATAAAATTTTCATTGTCTTTTAGTGGATGATTACTTTGCTGAACCATTTGTTTTAGCATGTAATTAAGCCAAGTACGGCCAGTTTTTGGAAAAGACACTATAAAATATTGGTTTTTGGGATAATAATAAGAAAGTATAAAATCCTTTATATCCCTCCAAAATTTCATTTTATGAAAGTATTAATTCCACAAACTCTCTAACAACACCATCACCTCCATTACTTTTTAGTTGAATAATATTTGGAATAGATTTAATTTTAGAAACTGCATTCATTGGGCAAGCAGAAACTCCTGCATATGATAGGATTTCAAAACAATTCACATCATCACCAATATATGCAATTTCATCTAGGGAAATTTTTTCTTTCTCACATAAATCTTTTACAATTTGTAATTTATCCTTTGCGCCATGAAAATCAAAATCTAAACCAAGTTTCTTTGCTCTTCTTCTATTTAAATCTCTATTTTCTGTTGTAAGTATTCCTACTTTAATACCCTTTTTTTGTAACAGCTGAAACCCCATTCCGTCATATGTACAGAACTTTTTAAACTCATCTCCATTTTCAGTGTAGTACATTCCTGCATCTGTTAATACACCATCTACATCAGATAAGAAGATTTTAATCTTTGAAAATTTTGGTGTTTTATCTTTCAATATAAACTTTTTCATTAATGATTCAGCAACAATCCAATCTTCTGGCTCATCAATTTCAGTATAAGTAAATTCTGGCATTTTATAAGTTGCAATATCTCCCGAAATTCTATTATTTGTCTTTTTTATATCTGCAACAGAAGAAATATAAAAAGCACCATTTTCAATTAAAGTACCTTCAAAATCTTGTCTTCTTGGTCTGTTGCATACATCGTAGTTAAGGGATTTTCCATTTCTCCAAGAAAATCTTTTTGACAAACAGCAACTCAGAACAGTATCATGTTTTTTAAATAATTCTAAACCTTCATTAAAATGATTTTTCTGAGTAAATGGTGAAGTAGCTTGCACCAATAAAAAAGTTTCTGATTCTGATAGATCTATTTTATTTATATATTCTAACATTACCGATTCAGTAGAAGATGAATCTTTAGAATTTTCTTCTTGTCTGTCGTAAACATTAACTTTTGAAAATCCAAAAGAATTTACTACTGATTTAATCTTTTCAGAATCAGTTGCAACAATTACTTTATCTACTTCTGATTTTTGTAATTCTTTTAAATTCCAATAAATTAGAGGTTTTCCACAAAAAGATTTTATATTTTTTTCTGGAATAGATTTACTGCCTCCTCTTGCTGGAATAAATGCAATTATACTCATTAATTTATTTTGTATTTTAGTTTATCTCTTTGAACTTGTTCAATTCCTAAAATTTCTGATTGTTTGTGAGTTAATGATTTATGTGTAGCTTTTAAATTTCTAGATAACTTTTTAAGTCCTGAAGGTTCTAAGGATGCTGAATGATCCGTTCCTTTCCAAGTTCTATCTAAAGTAAAATGTCTTTCAACCCATTCAGCTCCAAGTACATAAGCTGCAATATCAATCGCAATCCCTAAATGATGTCCCGAAAAACCAATTGCTTTAACTCTATCTTCATACTTATCTTTAATTCTAATGATTTCTAACAAACAAACATCTTCAAAAGGAACAGGATACCCAGATGTACAAGAATAAATTACTAATCTATTACCTTGATTTTTTTCTTCAAAGAATGAAACTATTTGCTCTTCTTCATCTTTAGTTGTCATTCCTAATGAAATATGAACTTCTCCTTTATAATTATCTCTTAAAACCTTTAGCATATCGAAATGATTGTTGCATGCTGATGGAACTTTTATTAATTCAGGATTTAAGTTACTTATCTCCTTTGCAGAAGTGGTATCCCAAACAGAGGTAGAGTAAACAAGTCCTAAACTTTCAGCATATTCTTTCAATTCCTTATGCTGATTTATATTAAATTCCAAGATTTCTCTATGAGCTCCATAAGTATCTCCATAGGAATTTATAGGGTTAGGGTGAGGAGCATTATATTGCTCCTCTGTCAATAATTCTTTATTATTTCTTTTTTGAAATTTAGCGACTTCAACTCCACTTTCTGAAGCCACTTTTAATAACTGCTTTGCTATATCTATTTTTCCTTTATGGTTACAGCCAATTTCAGCAATCACTTTTGGATTAATATATTTACTTTTCATTGTTATATCTTTTCGCTATCAGCAAAATACTCTGAATTATTAGTATATCCATATCCATATCCATATCCATATCCATATCCGTATCCATATCCGTAGGCACCACTCCCTTCTTTAACATCATTAAATACAATTTGTATATCGCCTACTCTATTTTTCAAAAACAAATCATTTACATATGATAAAATACCTTTTTGTGAATAATTCTGTCTTACCACGTACAAATTAATATCAGAATATTGCATTAGAGTCAAAGCATCTGCAACCAATCCTAATGGAGGAGTATCCAAGATAATAATATCATATTGTTCTTTTAAGGAAGCTAACATTATCTTGAATTTTTCATTAAGTAAAGCATCAGAAGGGTTAGCTGGCACGGGGCCTGAAATTAAAACATCTAAATTTTCAACATCAGATTTTATAATCACCTCATTTAATGACTTGTCCCCAAATATATGATTAGTCATTCCTAAATCATTTGTCAAAGAAAAATCATTATATAATCGTGGCCTTCTTAAATCGGCTCCAACTACTAAAGTTTTTCTACCCGATTTTGCATAAACAATAGCTAAGTTTGAGGCAATATATGTTTTCCCTTCACCACTAATTGATGAAGTAACTAGATAAACTTTTTTGTCAGTATCAGTATTAAAGAAATTTAAATTAGAACGTAAAGCTCTAAATCCCTCAAAAACAGGAGATTTTGGATTTTGCTTAGAGAGCAAATTATGTGCACTATCATTGCCCCCAATCATACCTAAAATCGGAATTGTAGTAGAATTCTCTAAATCAGTTCGTGTAATAATTGTGTCTTTTATTAACTCAGAAAAGAACATGTACGCTATTGGTAATAGAAGACCAGATAATAATGCTATCAAGTAACTTGTATTTTTATCTGGGCTAACTGGATTTTTTTTAAAGTACATTGCAGGCTCAAGCACCTGACTATCAGCAACATTAGAAGAAGAAGTGATTTTCGCTTCTGCCCTTTTCTTTAATAAGAAAATATAAATATTCTCACTGATTGACTGTAATCTCTCAATACTAAAAAGTTCCCTTTCTACTTTAGGAATATTGCCTAAAGAAATTTCCATCTTGCTTATTCTAGAATTATAATCAGTAATCAATATATTATTTGCACTTTTTGAAGTTTTTATAGCTTCTTTTAAATTTAAAACTAGCTGTTTTGTTTGTCTTTCGTATTGTTTTATTGCAGGATTATTTACTTGCCCACCATCAATTAGTATATTCTTTTTAATCTGAATTTCAACTAATTGTTTTATTAGAGTGTTTAAAGAAAGATTGTTAACACCAAAAGAGGATGGAATACTAATGCCTTCAAGATTAGATCCTTTTAGTAAGTACCCTGATAAGTAGTCATAATAGCTATTTAAAGTTTTACTTTTTGCTAATTCAGTTTCTAGTGTTACAATATTTGTATATATACTTTGAGCCTTTAAACTTAAGTCAATTACTTTATTATTATTCTTAAATTCCTGAATTTGCTGTTCAATAAGAGCTAACGAATCACTCATTTCAATAAGCTGATCATTTATAAATTTCACAGTATTATTTGAAGCTATATTCTTTTCTTCAATTTCCTTTTGTATGTAGTTATAAGTAAGTTGATTTAAGAATGCAACTCCCTTTAGTTGATCTTTAGATAAAATAGAAATATTTAAAACTGTAGATTCTTTATCCTTTTGTGATATAATTATCTTCTTTTGATAAGATTGAGTAAGATATTTTAAGTTATAAAATTTAACAATTGACTTAGGAAGTTCCATTTCAGCATCAAATTGAAAATCAGTGTTAATACTTACACTCATTTTAGAATCATGAAAAATAAATTCTTCATCAAAATTATAAGTCCTTTCTTCACTGTTTTCTTCATCTGTCATCAGAAAACTATTTTCATTGATGATTTCTATCTCAATTGATTTTCCATAAAGTTTCTTAGTAGATTTACAATTTAAAAGTATTGGAGCATGAAATGTTTCTGAAACTTTAATATTTCCAACAATACAATATCCAATATCAAATCTTAAATCTTTTAAAGTTTTATGAACTAAAGGGTATGATGTTAACGTTAATTCTTTATTTTCTAAACTTACATTATTTGACGACATGTTTTCGTATAACAAATCGGAAGCAGTTGGCATAGCACTGTCTTCTTTAATAAGGAAAGAAGTTTCAACATTATATAGCTCATGCGTATATCTAACGTAAGCAAAAGCGAAAGAAAAAGAAAGCAATAAAGCCACAACAAAAAGTGGCCAATTCTTAACTACCTTATAAAACAAATGTCTTAAATCTATAATTTCATCTAATTGATTTGCCATTTTCTTAATTATTATTGATTAATAGAAACAATGTTACTGCTGATAATGACATTGATACAATATTACCAATGTTATTAAAGGCATAGAATTTTTTCCTAATTGGTGAAACATAAATAATGTCATGCGGTTGAAGCATAAAATCAGCATTATTCAATACTCCCTTTTTAGTTAAATCAACATAAAAAACTCTGTTCAAATCATTTTCGTTTCTGATAACTTTAACTTTTCTTCTGTTTCCAAATTGAGTCATGTCACCAGATAAACTTAATGCGTAAAGTATATTTACTTCAGGATCAATAATCTTATATGTTCCTGGATTATTTACCTCACCAAGTATGCTGATTTCAAAGTTGATGATATTTAATTTTACAATTGGACTTTCAAAGTAAGATTCTGCAATTTTTCTTATTACACTTTCTAGCTCTTCTAAAGTAAATCCTTCTGCCCTAACCTTGCCAAATGAAGGTAAATCAAGATTTCCATCCTTTTTAATAATATAACCATAGAGATAAGGGTTTTGCATCATTAATTGAGAATTTGCTAAATTTTCGTTATTAAAAAAATCATGCTGCTGTTCTGTAGAAGTGCTAATTTGAATTGATATCAAATCTCCAATTTGCAAATTGTAATCCTGCTTATTAACTTTTGCATTTTTTATTTCTTTTGATGATCTAATATACTCTAGGTCACGATTAGTAATACATGAGGAAAAAGTAAAAATAAATAGCAAAATATAAATTGCATAATTTTGATTTACAATTGAATAGTTTTTCATTAAAATAACTTTTTTAAGATACAAATAACGTTTTTTTTTCTCAAATTAGTGGTAGATTAGTAAAAAAGCTAAAGTTCTAGTAAGTTAAAAGCTCTTTTAATTGTGATTCAAAACGTTTTTTAGCTAAGAATGCATCTTCTAAATCAATTGCAAAAGGAACCGGTGTATCCATTGATGCTGATCGCTTTACAGGAGCATCTAAAAACTCAAAACATTCATCTGAAATTATAGAAGCTAAATCAGCACCAAATCCACCAATCATACAGTCTTCATGCAAAACAATTGCTTTTCCTGTCTTTTTAACAGAATTTAACACCATTCCTTTATCCAAAGGAACAAGCGTTCTTAAATCTACTAAATCGGCAGAAATATCTGGATTATTTTTAAGGACATCTAAAGCCCAATGAACCCCCATTCCGTAAGTAATAATACTTACATTATTTCCTTCTTTTAAAAGGTTTGCCTTACCAATTTCAGTAGTAAAATAATCATTAGAAACATTTCCACTTAAGCTTCTGTAAAGTGCTTTATGTTCAAAAAACATTACTGGATTAGGATCGTTTATTGATGCATTTAGCAGACCTTTTGCATCTTCAGGAAAAGCAGGATAAACCACTTTTAACCCTGGTGTATGAGTAAACCAGGCCTCATTAGATTGAGAATGAAATGGTCCCGCACCAACACCAGCACCTGTAGGCATACGAACAACAACATCAACATTTTCCCCCCATCTGTAATGGGTTTTTGCAAGGTTATTTATTATCGGATTAAATCCAGAGGTAACAAAATCAGCAAACTGCATTTCCATTACAGCTTTGTAGCCATTAATTGACAATCCTAAAGCAGCACTAACAATAGCAGATTCACAAATTGGAGTATTACGGACTCTGTCTTTTCCAAACTCATTCATAAAGCCATCAGTAATCTTAAAAACACCCCCATAATCAGCAATGTCTTGACCCATAATTATAAGATTATCATGTTTTTGCATGGATTGTCTCAATCCATCAGAAACTGCATCAATTAATCTTTTTTCAGCTTTATTATTAGAAGGATTGATGACCTCTGGAGTGAAATTTCGGTAAATATCTGCAAGTTCTTTTTCAGCTGTTGATGCTATTTTTGGCTCTTCTTCAGCTAATTTCCAAGCATTATTTATTTCTGATTTAATATCTTTCTTAAAGTTCTCAATATCTGATTCTGAAATTACTTTTTCTTTCAATAAAAATGCTTCATAATTTTCAACAGGATCTAATTTCCCCCATTGCTCCATCAATTCTTTAGGAATATATTTAGTTCCAGATGCTTCTTCGTGACCTCTCATTCTGAAAGTCATACATTCCAAAATAATAGGTTTTGGATTTTCAGTAATCTGATTTTTTAAATTTTTTACTGCTGAGTAAACTTCTAGAATATTATTTCCATCAATAGTATATGCATCAATGCCGTATCCAATTCCCTTGTCAGCAAATTTCTTGCACCTAAACTGTTCATAACTAGGTGTTGAAAGTCCGTAACCATTATTTTCAATTACAAAAATTACTGGCAAATCCCATACTGCCGCAACATTTAAAGCCTCATGAAAATCACCTTCACTTGCTCCTCCATCACCAGTAAAAACAGCTGTTGTTTTTTTATTATCTTTTAATTTATTAGCTAAAGCAATTCCATCAGCAACACCTAACTGGGGTCCTAAATGAGAAATCATCCCTACTATATGATGCTCTTTTGTTCCAAAATGAAAAGATCGATCTCTACCCTTAGTAAATCCATTAGCTTTTCCTTGGAATTGAGAAAATAATCTTTGTAAAGAAATATTTTTTCCTGTAAAAACACCTAGATTTCTGTGCATTGGCAAGATGTATTCATCCAAATCCAGTGCAGATGTTACTCCAACAGATATTGCTTCTTGCCCAATACCTGAAAACCATTTAGAAATTTTACCTTGCCTTAAGAGAATCATCATCTTCTCCTCTACTAATCTTGGTTTTATTATTGACTTATATAAATCAACTAATTCTTTGTCTGAAATGGATTTTCTGTTAAACTGCATCTTTCATTTTAATTTGGTGCCAAAACTACTCAATATTTTCTTTACTTTGTTAAAAATTTAATAGATGAATTGGCAAGAAATAATTGTCTTAATTATTGTAGGTTATGCATTGTATTATTTAGTAACTAAATTTACAAAGAAAGATAATTGTAACGATAATAATTGCGATTGTAGTTAGATGAAATATTTGCAAACATATTTGAAAAGAATATCTATTCTTTTAGGAATGTATACTGCTAGTAGAGTTTACTTTTACTTTAATAATATTGATAGTTTTACTAGTGCTACTATTTTAGAATTTATTGAAGGTTTGCGCTTTGATATTTCAGCATTAGTTTATATTAACATCCCGATTTTCTTACTTATAATTTTACCACATAATTATAAAGAAAATAAATATTATCGAAAAGTAACAAATTGGATTTTCTATGCTGTTAATATTCCATTTATTATACTTAATAATATGGATATTGAGTATTTTAAATTTACTCAAAAAAGAACAACAACTGATTTCTTTCAGCTAATACAACTAGGAAGTGATGCAAAGAATATTATTCCTCAATACTTAAAAGACTATTGGTTAATTACTCTTTTTTCTTTTATTCAAGTATGGTTGTTATTTAAAATAAAATCTATCCCAAAAAGTAAAATTAGATTTAATATTAAATCAACACTGAATGTAGTTTTTTCTATTTTAATTGGTGCTGCTATTTTTATTATTGGAGCAAGAGGTGGGTTGCAGTTAAAACCAATAAAATCAATAAATGCAGGAGAATTAAGTGGCTCACAGAACGCATCTCTTATCTTAAATACTCCTTTTAGTATTCTGCACTCATTTAAAAATAAAGGATTAAAACCGTATAATTATTTTAATAACGAAAGACTAAATAAAATCTATTCTCCTATACATAGTGGAAATGTAGAAGCATTAAACAAAAAGAATATAGTGATACTGATCTTGGAAAGTTATTCTAAAGAATTTGTTGGGTTTTATAATAATGGAAATGGATACACCCCATTTTTAGATAGTTTAATGCAATATGGATTGGTTTTCAATAATGCTTATGCTAATGGATTTAAGTCCATTGAAGCACTTCCTGCAATTACTGCATCTATTCCTACTCTGATGAACAACCCTTTTATTACCTCACAATATGCTCAAAATAAGTTTGGAAGCTTAGCCTCACTTTTAAATAAAGAAGGCTACAATACTTCATTCTACCATGGAGGAAGTAGAGGGACAATGGGTTTTTACAGTTTTAGTAAAAAAGCTGGATTTACAGATTATTTTGGAATGGAAGAGTATGATAATAATTTTGATTTTGATGGGAGTTGGGGTATCTATGATGAGCCTTTTATGCAGTATTTCTATGATGGTTTAAATCAAAAAAAAGAACCATTTTTCAGCACACTATTTACTTTAAGTTCTCATCCTCCTTACACACTGCCGTCTGATTATAAACATGATTTTGAGAAAATTGGAATTAGAGAAACTGTACAATATACTGACTTTTCTTTATCACAGTTCTTTAAAAATTCAAAAGAAGAAGTTTGGTTTAAAAATACGATTTTTATTATCACTGCTGATCACACATCAAGTGTTCGGTTTTCAGAAAAATATAAACACAAAACTGCAAGAATAGAAATTCCACTAATTATCTTCTCAGGAGATAGTTCTATTAGTGGGCTAAACAATAATATTGTTCAGCAAATTGATATTATGCCGACATTATTAGAATTAATCAGTTATAATAACAAGTATTTTTGCTTTGGTAAATCAATGTTTAGTAACCATAATTGGGCGATCAGTAAACTTTACAATCAATACAGATTAATTACTCCATCTGGAATAATTACAAATAAGGAAGAAAAATATAAAAGTTACTCCGATAAAAATTTCAGTAAAGAAATTGGAAATAACAAGAATAATATTTTACTCTTAAAATCTATCAAACAAACCTACAATGAAAGAATGATAAACAATAAATTGAATTATGAAAATTAGATTTATTGTCAACCCAATATCTGGCACAGGAAAGCATAGGGGAATAGAAGCGGTCATTGAAGAATATACTAATTTTGAATATGATGCAGTATTTACAAATAACAGTGGGGATGCTACAAGACTGAGTCAAATAGCTGTTGATGAAAAAATTGATGTAGTAATTGCGGTTGGTGGAGATGGAACAGTAAATGAATGTGCAAAAGCAATTATTGGGAGCAAAACTGCATTAGGAGTTATTCCGTGTGGATCTGGTAATGGATTTGCATTTCATTTTGGAATGAAAAAAGATATTACAAAAGCTATTTTGCAATTAAATTCTTGTACAATATCAGTAATTGATTCGTGTACGGCTAATAATATTCCTTTTGTAAATGTTTCAGGAATTGGTTTTGATGCGCATATTGCCCATCTGTTTTCTGATTTAAAAGAAAGGGGTTTTTTAAACTATTTAAAGCTCATTAAGAATGAGATTTTTACATATAAAGCGAAAGACTATAAATTAAATTATAATGGGAAGAGTAAGGAAGTAAAGGCTAATTTGATAGCCTTTGCAAATGCAAGTCAATATGGAAATGATTTTTGCATTGCTCCAAAAGCAAATGCTTCTGATGGATTAATTGATTTTGTGATTGTCAAGGAGATGCCAAAATGGAAAATTCCTTTTATCTTGTATCAAGTATCAAAAGGGAAAGTTCATCTTTCTAAATATGTTGAAATCATTCAAACTAACGAAATGATCATCAATAGTAAAAATAATATTATTCATTTAGATGGAGAGCCACTTGAATGCAAGAATCTAATAACAATCAAAGTAAAGCCTAAAACTTTAAAAGTATTTATGCCATATGGGGAGAAATAAGAAAAATAAAAAAGGAGTAATGTACTCAACTAATGCAGATTTTGAATATGAATATGAGGATAATGAGATGGAAACGATTCCTAATAATCAACAAAATCTAAAAGTCTGTATTGATAAACATAGAGCAGGTAAAGTTGTAGTTATTATTAAAGATTTTTTTGGAACTACTGATGATTTAAAATCCCTTGCAAAAATACTTAAAGTAAAATGTGGTGTAGGAGGAAGTACCAAGAATGGTGAAATAATTATTCAAGGGCTTGTAAGAGATAAAGTAATGGAAATACTTGAAAAAGAAGGCTATAATTATAAAAGAGTTGGTGGGTAAACTTTACATTCTTCCAGGATAAACCTTAAGAGCAGCTTCCAAAATATTAATTGCAGATTGTAACGCACCAACATTTAGTACATAAGCAATCCTTACTTGATTAATTCCCGTATTTGGAGTAGAATAAAAACCTGCAGCTGGGGCAACCATAATTGTTTCTCCATTTAAATCAAAATCTTCCAATAACCACTGAGCAAACTTATCAGCATCATCAATAGGAAGCTGTGCAATTGCATAGAATGCTCCCTTTGGTTTTGGGCAAATTACCCCTTCAATATTATTTAAACCTTCAATCAGCACATCTCTTCTATTAACATATTCTGCACTTACCTCATTAAAATAGGAAGCATCTGTTTGTAAGGCTGCTTCTCCAGCAATTTGTCCGAATGTTGGAGGAGACAACCTTGCTTGCGCAAACTTCATAGCTGTAGCCATAAATTCTTTGTTCTTAGATACAACACAACCAACTCTAATTCCACACATGCTATATCTTTTTGATGTAGAATCAATTACAATAGAGTTATTTTCTAACCCTTCAATATTTAATACTGAATGATGTAAATTTCCATCATATGCAAATTCTCTATACACTTCATCTGCAATAAGGAATAAATCATGTTTTAAAACGATATTTTTAAGAGTTTCTAACTCTTCTTTTGAATATAAATATCCTGTAGGGTTGCCAGGGTTACAGATAAGGATTGCTTTTGTATTAGTAGTAATTAACTTCTCAAATTCTTCAATTTTAGGAAGTGCAAAACCATTTTCAATTGTAGTAGCAATTGGTTTTACAGTTACACCTGCTGAAGTGGAAAATCCATTATAATTAGCATAAAATGGTTCAGGGATTATAATTTCATCACCAGAATCCAAACAAGAATTTAATGTAAATAAAAGCGCTTCCGAACCTCCAGTTGTTACAATAATATCATTTTGATCAACTACTATCCCTAAATTATTATAGTAAGATGCTAAGCCTTTACGGTAGGTTTCAAAACCTGCTGAATGAGAGTATTCTACAACTTTATTAGAAAAATCATGAATCGCTTTTAAAGCAACTTCTGGAGTTTTAATATCTGGTTGTCCAATATTAAGATGATAAACTTTTTTGCCTGCTTTTTTTGCTTTTTCAGCAAAGGGAACCAATTTTCTAATTGGTGATTCTGGCATTGAAATTCCTTTATTTGAGATTTTTGGCATAGTTGTAAATTTTATAAAAAAAACACCCCCTAAATTGGGGGTGAAAATGTCGTAATATTTTTTGAATTATATTATTTTTTCTCCAATGGAGCTCCTCCTTTCTTTTTCTCAGGAGCATCAGTTGGTTTCTCAGCTGGGTTAACCTTACCCTTAACAGTTAGAATAACTGGCTTTTTACTAGCATTAGTCGTTAAAGTAATTGTTTTAGTAAAAGCTCCAACTCTATTAGTTGCATATTTTACACCAATTTCAGCAGTTTCACCTGGAGCAATAGGCTCTCTTGGCCATGTTGGAACAGTGCAACCGCAACTTCCTTTAGCATTTTTAATGATTAATGGCTCCGTACCATTATTTGTAAATACAAACTTTCTCTCTCCATCAGCATTGTGCTCAATTGTACCATAATCAACAACTTTTGATACGAAATCAATTGTAGATTTAGCAGCAGTTTCTGCATTTTGAGTTTTTGGAGCTTCTTTTGTCTGAGCATTTGCAGTTGTAAATCCTACAACTAATGCTAATGATAAAATTACTTTTTTCATTTTTTAGTTTTTCTTTTTAAGGTTATTTTCAAATAATGAACGGCAAATCTAACAAAATATTTCCTTTATGCAAATAAGATTATTTAAGAATTCATTAGAACAATAGAATTTGTAAATTTGCGAACTTCTAAAGAATAAGATATAATGAGCATTCCAAAAACATACAACCCATTAACTACTGAAGATAAATGGTACGCACACTGGATGGGGAAAGGGTATTTTAATTCTACTCCTGACGAAAGAGAAGCATACACTATTGTAATACCTCCACCAAATGTAACTGGAGTCTTACACATGGGACACATGCTAAACAATACGCTACAAGATGTAATGATTAGAAGAGCTAGAATGCAAGGATATAATGCTTGTTGGGTTCCTGGAACCGACCATGCGTCAATTGCAACTGAAGCAAAAGTTGTTGCAAAACTTGCATCAGAAGGAATACAAAAAAATGATTTAACAAGAGATGAATTCTTGTCTCATGCTTTTGATTGGAAGGACAAACATGGTGGGATCATTTTAGAACAACTAAAAAAACTTGGAGCTTCATGTGATTGGGACAGAACAAAATTCACTATGGATGATGACATGAGTGAATCTGTAATAAAGGTATTTGTTGATTTACACAATAAAGGGCTAATTTACAGAGGAGTTAGAATGGTAAATTGGGACCCTTCTGCACAAACTGCTCTATCAGATGAAGAAGTAATACATAAGGAAGTAAATTCAAAATTATATCATATACAATACGATATTGAAGGAAGTGACGAAAAACTAACTATTGCAACTACAAGGCCAGAAACAATACTTGGAGATACTGCAATTTGTGTAAATCCTAATGATGAAAGATATACTCAACTTAAAGGTAAAAAAGCAATTGTACCTTTAGTGAATAGAGTAATCCCTATCATCTTTGATGAGTATGTTGATATGGAATTTGGTACAGGAGCTCTTAAAATCACTCCTGCACATGATATTAACGATTATAAATTGGGAGATAAGCACGGACTTGAATCAATTGACATACTAAATGATGATGGAACTTTATGTGAAGAAGCTGAATTATATATTGGTAAAGATAGGTTTGTTGTAAGAGAAGAAATAGTAGTTGATTTAAAAGCAAAAGGATATTTAGTAAAAACAGAAGAGTATCAAAATAAAGTTGGTTTTTCAGAAAGAACAGATGCTGTAATTGAGCCAAAACTTTCTATGCAATGGTTCTGTAAAATGGAGGAGTTTTCAAAACCTGCTTTGGAACATGTAATGAATGATGACATACAATTTCATCCTCCAAAATTCAAGAACACCTATCGTTATTGGATGGAAAACATTAAAGATTGGTGTGTTTCTCGTCAGCTTTGGTGGGGACAACAAATTCCTGCTTATTTTTATGAAAGTAATAAATATGTTGTGGCTGAAAGCAAAGAGGAAGCATTGACATTAGCACAAAAAGAAAAGCCATCAGTAACTATGGAGGATTTACGCCAAGATGTAGATGTATTGGACACTTGGTTTTCTTCTTGGCTATGGCCAATATCAGTTTTTGATGGAATTCGTAATCCTGATAATGAAGAAATAAACTACTACTACCCTACTAATGATTTAGTAACTGCCCCAGAAATTCTTTTCTTTTGGGTGGCTCGTATGATTATGGCAGGATACGAATATAAAGAAGAATTACCGTTCAAAAATGTTTATCTTACAGGAATTGTAAGAGATAAAAAAGGTAGGAAAATGAGTAAATCATTAGGAAATTCTCCTGACCCTATAACACTTATGAATCAGTATGGTGCGGATGGAGTAAGAGTTGGAATGTTGCTTTGCTCTCCTGCTGGTAATGACTTACCTTTTGATGAAGTATTATGCGAGCAGGGACGTAATTTTTCTAATAAAATATGGAATGCTTTCCGTTTGATTAAAGGTTGGGAAGTTACAGATGTGGAGCAACCAGAAAGTGCAAAACAAGCGATAGATTGGTTTGAAAATAAAATTAGTAAAACCATTAATGAGATTGATGAATCTTACATTAAATACAGAATTTCGGAAGCCTTAATGGGAACTTATAGGTTGGTTTGGGATGATTTCTGTTCATGGTACCTAGAAATGGTAAAACCGAATTATGGTAGCCCAATGGATAGCCTTACTTATGCTAAAACAATTGAGCAACTAGAAAAGATACTCAAACTATTGCATCCGTTTATGCCTTTCCTTTCGGAAGAGATATGGCACTTAATTGATGATAGAAAAGAAGATATAATAGTTGCAGAATGGCCAAAATCAGGAAATGTAAACGAGCAATTATTATCCGACTTTGAAAAAACCACTGAGGTAGTTGCAGGAATCAGAACAATAAGGAAAGAACAAAATATTAAGAATAAGGACCAATTGGAATTATTGGTAATTGACAACCAAAAATCCGAGTCTAATTTGGATGCTATTATTGCAAAATTAGGAAACCTAACCAGTGTTAATTCTACTGAAGAAAAACCAGGTGGGGCTTTTTCTTTCATGGTAAACTCAAACGAATACTTTATTCCACTAGGCAATAATATTGACATAGCAGGAGAAATTGAAAAACTAGAAAAGGAATTGAACTACACTCAAGGATTCTTAAAGTCGGTTGAAGGAAAATTGAGCAATGAGCGTTTTGTAAATAATGCACCTGAATCAGTAGTTGCAAATGAAAAAAACAAAATGACTGACGCAAAGTCAAAAATTGCAATTTTAGCAACTAAAATTAAGGACTTAGGGAATGCTTAAAGTTCTTAGTTTACTGTTTATCAGTACGCAAATCATGGCTTCTTTTCCTGCTGATAAGGAAGGATTTAGTGGTAACTTTGACTTAGGATTGAACTTTACTAAAAATACGGAGAGCACTTTTCAGTTCAGTAATATGTTTTTAGTAAAATATAAAATAGGTAAGTCCAATTTTAGTTTAGGAAATAATATTTCTTTTATCAGTAAAACTGGGGAGGATGATCTGTTGAATAAAGGAACCCAGGATTTTAAATATGCTTTAGATGCCAAAAAATTAGATGCTAATATTACCTTGCAACATATGTATGATATTAGTAGGTCTGTAAAAAACAGATACACAAGTGGGCTTGGTGTTTCTTATAATTTTACAGATGAAGATAATAGAAAAATTGGTGTAGGACTAGCTGCAATAAGGGAAAATGAAATTCCTTTGGAGGGTGAAAATATATTGCAAAACCGTATGAGTAGTAATTTTGATTTAATGATAAAACTTAACAAAAATGTTACAGTAAGTACCACTAATCATTACCAGCCTAATATTGAAAAAACAGGGGATTTCAGGTGGAAAACTAACATTACATTTAGAGTAAATTTAAGCCCTTATTTTTTATTGAGCATTAACTCTACTTTTAATTATGACAGTGTGCCTGCAGAAGGAATTACTGAAACAGACTACCAACTTATAAATAGTATTTCATATACTTTTTAATTGTAGCACTGTTAAACTCTAATTCGTAATCGGTTTGTGATTCCATCAAATGGGATGTATAGTAAAAGTAAAATCTTTCTCATATTATTTAATAATTAATTTTTTCTCAGTTGTGCCGTCATCATAAATATAAAAAAAAGTCATATTTAGTTTTGGTGTTACACTTCTACCAAGTACATCCAAAACTTTAATTATTTTCTTATTTGAAGTATAATTTTGTATAGATGAAGGAAAACAATCTGTACTAAAAGCACAACCACTGTCTTTTTCCCAATTAGCATTAGCATTAGCTACTTCATCTACATCTATACAATATAAATCAGGATTAAAGGTAGCTGTGAAATACCATAAGCCTAAGTTATTTCCATTACGAACATCTAAGCTAGTAAGCAGATTGTTTCTGCAATTTAACTCAAATAGGTTAGGGTTATTACTTAAATCTAACTCAACAAGCTGATTGTCATGACAGAATAAATCAGTAAGTGTAGTAAAGTCTTCAATTCCTTTTAAGTCAGTAATTCCTGCATTAGATAAGTACAATATTTGTACTGTATCAATTGCTGAAGTATAAACACTGTCATCAAAAACATCATCTAAATCAAGATTAATAAGTGCTTGTTCAAAAGCATCATCAGGTACATATGTTTTTTGTGCCAAAGTGAATAATGGCAACATTATAAATATTACAAATATCTTTTTCATTACCACATTTGTGTTTTTATCTTCTTTCCTCCATCACATTTTTTGTTAGTAGTACCACAAGAAGAAAAAAGGAAAGTTCCTAGTAAAAGTAAAATGATTAGTTTCTTCATATTATTATTTTTTTATTATTTGTTTTGTAATAGACTTATTGTCAATAGTCAAACTTACAAAATAAATGCCAGATTTATAATCTTTAATATTTAACTGTATAGCATTAGTTCCAAAGTATAATTTCTGATTGTGCTCCTGTCCTACTTTTCTACCCAATTCATCATAAATTATAACTTTTGCATCTGCAATTTTATCAATAGTAATTACTAAAGATACTCTATCAACTACAGGATTAGGAAATACTTTTAAATTAACATCAGCTGTAATATTATCAGTTGATAATACATCCCCAATTGAAGTAAGGTTAGTTTGATAAATTCCATTTCCATGGGTAGCTACAACTAACAGTCCATCATTCTCTCTGTATTCTAAGAACTCAACAACTACAGCCCCAATTTCAGTAGCTCCCACTTGCTCCCAAACGGTATTATTATCATCTAGAGTTGCTGTGCCAAAAAGTCCAACTGAAGTACCAACTAAATACAAAGTACTATTGTCTAAAGGAATAATCTTTGCTGTACGGCAAGAAGGACCATTTCCACTTCCACTAGGGTTTTGCTCCAAGTTTCCAGCAATTTTATTCCAGCTTTGCCCTCCATCCATACTATGAAAAAGTGAATAAACTGAATAGTTAGAATACACTATCATCACTTCATCAGCATTATCTGGATTTACTGCTATATCGTACACATAAGAATTAGAACCTGTTAATGGATAAGGAAGCTCAACAATTGCAGGATCTCCAGCATGTGCATTATCAATTCGGAATATCTTTTTGTACTTAGTACCTAAATACACCACATTTGCAGGATTAACTGATGTTTCAATAGTAGTAATTATCATAGTAGGATTAGGTATAGTATCTGAGAACATCTCCCACCCAAAATCATTTTTAGCATGTGAATTGTTATATGGAATATTTACTATATCATTATTCCTCCAAAGTTTATTTCCAGCAGCCATATATAAAATATCAGAGTTCTTATCCATTACTAAAGGATTGATAAACATATAATCATTACTATCAACTGATATAGGGTCCATACGGTTGAAAGCCAATCGCTCACCATTATTATCTAACTTCATTTTGTACATCACTCCTCTTTGTATTGTAAGGTAAAAATCTTCCTCATTATCAGCAATACCTCCAAAGCAACCATCACCATTAAAAGGCATATTCCAGATGGCCTGTACGCTAGGATCAAAAGTTACAAAGTTTCCATTATCCTGAAAACCTCCATGCATAACATCAGAATTTGCATTTCTACTGATACTAACACCATAAAGCTGAGATGTATAATATCCGTTATTTAATGAAGTCCACTCCACCGTATCTGCAAACGTATCATTGGATTTATATACTCCACCATCAGTAGCAGATAATATCACATTAGCATCAGAAGGTAAGAAGAGTAAATCGTGCTGATCAGGATGATGATTAGGATAAACGCCCCAATTCCCATCTCCCTCTTCTGAACCTATAAAATACCCTCCAATTATCATAGTATTATTAGGTGTTGTAAATCCATCAGAAGAGCGCCAAAGGTTAGTTCCTCCAATGTAAACTGTATTAGGATCAGTCGGATGAACCTTAACTAGCAAATCATAACCCCCTTGAGCATTAAAATTATCAAAAGAAGTTGATTGATTAGCAGGTATATTTGATGAAAGATTAACCCAAGAACTATCTGAGGAATCATACCTCCAAAGAGATGTCCAAGTTTCACCATTAAAGAAAACATCAGTTTGTTGTCCGTAATTATCAGTTTCAGCAGCAAGGAAGTAAACTTCATTCTCATTGCTAGGATTTACACCAATTGCAATTCTCCCATATGTTGGTGGAAACAAAGAATCCGTAATATTTGTCCAGTTTTGTCCATCTAATGAATACCAGATCCCTTTATCTAATCCATCAGAAGAAAGTGTAGCATAAACTTCTCCACTAGATGTAACTTCTACATTGTTGTAATAAGTACTTCCGCCTCCTAATTCTTTCACCCAACTATCTCCCCCATTCTCACTTCTGTATATTGTTCCGTAAGTAGCTGCATAAATTACATCTAAACTATCATTTGATGGATCTGTTTTTATATTCCAAATAAAATCAAAGTTACTATCAAAACCATTAGTATTAGTTGCCGTAACAGCTAAAGAATCCCAACTTAAACCTCCGTCAACTGATTTATATATACCATTTCCACCGTAATAAGATTCTCCTCCACTAGCGGAACTGCCTGTAAGTTCTCCACTACCAAAATACCAAATATTTTCTTTTCCTGCTCTTTTATCCTGAGCAACACAAGTAACATTGTGCAATTGATTTGGATCGGTAGTCATATCCCAACTTAATCCACCATCAGTTGAGCGAAACATACCCCCACTTGCACCTCCTGCAAATAGAATGTTTTCATCTAGTATGTCCATTGCTAAAGCACGAGTACGTCCTCCCACATTGTACGGCCCCCTATGCAACCAGCTTGATTTATTGAATGCAGTTGATTTTGGTAATGTTTTAGCAAATATCATTTCTTTTTGCCTGATGTTGTTTGGTATTTCTCCTGTATTTGGGTCAGCTAATCGCATCTTTTCCCATACTACTCTTTCAGCAGGATTATCTGATGCAAATGCAACTTGTTTTTTAGGTGATTGTGTACAAGAAGTAAATAAAAATACTCCTAATAGATATGCTAGTAATTTATTCATTTTTTTGGTTTTTTAATATTGGTAAAAATATCAAATTAATTATCAATTCGCTAATCAATAGTAAAAGTGTAAATTTGCAACCCTAAATAAAGTACAAACTATGGAACAAATAGAAATATATACCCCCAATAATAAAGTAAGAATTGTAACAGCAGCATCTCTATTTGATGGGCATGATGCTGCTATCAATATTATGAGAAGAATTATACAAGCAACTGGTTGTGAGGTAATTCATTTGGGGCATGATAGAGGTGTAGAAGAAGTAGTAAATTGTGCTATTGAGGAAGATGCAAATGCTATTGCAATGACTTCTTATCAAGGAGGACATACTGAGTACTTAAAGTATATGTATGACTTGTTGCAAGAGAAAAAAGCTACACACATAAAAATATTTGCAGGTGGTGGTGGAACTATTTTACCAGAAGAGATAAAAGAATTAGAGGCATATGGTATCACACGAATCTATCACCCAGATGATGGTAGATCAATGGGATTGCAAGGAATGATAAACGACCTAATTAAGCGTTCGGACTTTTTAGTAGGAGAAAAACTTGAAGGTGGTATAGCTGAGATAAAAGAACAAAATGTTAATGCTATTGCTCGTATGATATCAGCTGCAGAGAATTGCCCAGAAAAACATGCTACTACCCTATCCAAAATTAAAAAGATTGCTGCAAAATCAGAAGCTCCAGTTCTAGGGATTACTGGAACAGGTGGTGCAGGAAAATCATCGTTAGTAGATGAATTGGTAAGAAGGTTTATAGCTGATTTACCAGATAAAAATATTGCTATTGTATCGGTAGATCCTTCTAAACGAAAAACGGGAGGAGCTTTATTAGGAGATAGAATAAGAATGAATGCCATAAAATCCGATCAGGTATATATGCGTTCATTGGCAACTAGGCAAGCAAACCTTGCCTTATCTGCACATGTACAAGATGCTATTAATGTACTAAAAGTTGCAAACTATGATTTAATCATTTTGGAAACTTCTGGTATTGGTCAGTCTGACACTGAAATATTAGATCATTCGGATGTTTCCCTTTATGTAATGACACCAGAATATGGTGCTGCTACTCAGTTGGAAAAAATTGATATGCTGGATTTTGCTGACCTTATCTCCATCAATAAATTTGATAAAAAAGGAGGATTGGACGCCATAAGAGATGTGAAAAAGCAATACCAAAGAAACAATACTCTTTTTGATAAAGATGTAAATAGCATGCCCGTTTATGGTACTATCGCTTCACAGTTTAACGACCCAGGAGCCAATTCGCTTTACAAAGCAATAATGGATAAGTTCTCCGAAAAAGGATTAGGAAACTTCAATTCCTCTTTTGAAATAACGGATGAAATGAGTGAGAAGATATTTGTAATTCCACCCAACAGAGTGCGTTACTTATCAGAAATATCAGAAAATAACAGAGCATACGATAAATGGGCAATTGACCAAAAGGACATTGCACACAAACTGTACGCATTACAAAAATCATTAGAAATATTAACAGGTGCTAGTGAGGAAGTAATCGCACAAATAAAAAAGGAATACGAAACGATTTCTTTGGATTTACATCCTAAAAACAAAATACTAATCGACACTTGGGAAGAAGTACAAAAAAAGTACCAAGAAAAGATTTTCAAATTTAAAGTTAGGGATAGAGAAATTTCTATTCAAACAGATTCCACTTCCCTTTCTGGTAATTCTATTCCTAAAATTTCTTTACCAAAATATGAAGCTTGGGGAGACCTTTTAAAATGGCAATTACAGGAAAATGTTCCAGGTGAATTCCCCTTTACTGCCGGATTATTTCCTTTTAAAAGAGAAGGAGAAGACCCAACAAGAATGTTTGCTGGTGAAGGAGGGCCCGAAAGAACAAACAAGCGTTTTCACCTTGTAAGTTTAGGTATGCCTGCAAAACGACTTTCTACTGCTTTTGATTCCGTAACTCTTTACGGAAATGATCCAGGAAAAAGACCTGACATCTATGGTAAAATTGGAAATGCAGGAGTTTCTATCTGCTGCTTGGATGATTTGAAAAAACTCTATTCAGGTTTTGAATTGGCCAATCCAATGACATCTGTAAGTATGACCATAAATGGGCCTGCTCCTATGTTATTGGCTTATTTTATGAATGCTGCTATTGACCAAGAATGTGAAAAATACATAAAGCAAAACGGATTAGAAAAAGAGGTAGATAAAAAGATAGAAAAAATATACAAAAACAAAGGAGTAACTAGACCAATATACCAAGGAAAACTTCCAGAAGGAAATAATGGATTAGGACTTTATCTACTAGGAGTTACTGGAGATGAAGTTTTAGAAGATATCATCTACCAAAAAATAAAAACTGAAACTTTAACTAAAGTTAGAGGAACGGTACAAGCAGATATTTTAAAAGAAGACCAAGCACAAAATACTTGTATTTTCTCTACTGAATTTGCACTCAGAATGATGGGTGATGTTCAGGAATATTTTATTGATAATGGAGTGAGGAACTTCTACTCTGTTTCTATTTCTGGCTACCATATTGCTGAGGCAGGTGCTAATCCAATATCTCAATTAGCATTTACACTAGCTAACGGTTTTACTTATGTTGAATACTACTTAAGTAGAGGAATGGACATCAATGAATTCGGACCCAATCTTTCGTTCTTCTTCAGTAATGGTGTTGATCCTGAATATGCAGTAATTGGGCGTGTTGCTAGAAGGATTTGGGCAAAAGCCATGAAGAATAAATATGGAGCCAACAAAAGAGCTCAGATGTTGAAATATCACATACAAACTTCTGGTAGATCTTTACACGCACAGGAAATTGACTTTAACGATATTCGTACTACTTTGCAAGCACTATATGCTATTTATGATAACTGTAATTCTTTACACACTAATGCCTATGATGAAGCCATTACTACTCCTACTGAAGAGTCAGTAAGAAGAGCTATGGCAATTCAATTAATTATAAATAAAGAATTAGGACTTGCCAGAAACGAAAACCCAATCCAAGGATCATTTATCATTGAAGAATTAACTGATTTAGTAGAGGAAGCAGTACTTACTGAATTCGATAGAATAACAGAAAGAGGTGGTGTGTTAGGTGCTATGGAAACTATGTACCAAAGAAGTAAGATACAGGAGGAAAGTCTGCATTATGAACATTTAAAACACTCAGGTGAATTCCCAATTATTGGAGTGAATACCTTCTTAAATAAAAAAGGTTCTCCTACTGTAATTCCTGAGGAAGTAATTAGAGCAACAGAAGAAGAAAAACAATACCAAATTAAAATGTTAGATGAATTACATAAAGGCAGTAAAGATAAATCTGCAGCACTATTATGTAATTTGCAAAATGCAGCAATCCAGAACAATAATATATTTGGATTATTAATGGATGCAGGGAAAGTTTGTTCATTAGGAGAAATTACAAATGCACTATTTGAAGTAGGCGGGCAGTACAGAAGGAATATGTAGAAAAAATATATAAAAAGCTCCTAAAAAGGAGCTTTTTAAACTAGTAGCGTGAGGGAGATTTGAACTCCCGACCTCAGGGTTATGAATCCTGCGCTCTAACCAACTGAGCTACCACGCCAAAACGGCTGCAAATATATCGTTTTCAATAATTCTGTAATAGAAAATCGAATAATTTTAAAAATAATTTGTAACTCTATTTAATTCAAGTAAATAAGCATACATTTGCGAAAATCGAATTTCTATGGCAGAATTAATTAAATATAGTTTAGAATTCCCTATTTGTTCATCAGTATCAATTCTTTATAAAAGATTAAGTTCTCCTGAAGGATTAGCAGAGTGGTTTGCTGATGATGTAGTTGTTAAAGATAAAATGTATAAGTTTTTTTGGAATGGAGTTGAGCAGTCTGCGAAACTGCAAAAGAAAGAAATGAATGGGCTTATTAGATACAAATGGATTGAAGATGATTCTAGTGAAGGGTATTTTGAATTCTTAATACAGATTGATGAAATGACCCAAGATGTAGCTCTTATAGTAACTGATTTTGCTGAAGATGAAGATGAAAAAGAAGAGCAAACAAATCTTTGGACAAAACAGATTGATCAACTTAAAAGAGCAATTGGCTCTTAAGCTTTAGAATTTTACTTTAATGAAACGGCTACACCTTTTTCTTGTTAAATCATTTTTAGGGCCATTTATTGCAACTTTTTTTATTGCAATATTTTTACTTTTAATGCAATTCCTATGGAAATATATTGATGATTTAGTTGGAAAGGGATTAGATTTTAATCAAATAGCCTTACTTCTTTTTTACGCATCAGCAAGATTTGTGCCAATAGCATTACCTATTGCGATGCTTTTAGCTTCAGTTATGGTTTTTGGGAAACTAGCAGAACAATATGAATTAGTAGCTCTCAAATCAGCAGGAATATCATTAACTAGGATATTATTTCCTATAACTTTAGTTGTAATAACGTTAAGTTATGGTTCATTTCTATTTTCAAATTATGTAATGCCAATTGCAAATTTAAAGAATGGATCTATGATATATGACATTCAAAAAAAGAAACCCTCTTTAAATATAAAGGAAGGGATTTTTTATAAAGATATTGAGGGGTTTAGTATTAAAATTAATGACAAGAACACTTCTGACAATACACTTAAAGATATCATTATATATGACCATACATCAAAAAATGGTAATGATAAAGTAATTATTGCAGAGAAAGGGATTATGCAGTTAACTTCAGATGAAAAATTTCTTGAATTAATACTTTATAATGGTCATTCTTATATTGATTTGCCAAATAAAAAGAAGAAAAAACCTTATAGAACAACTCATTTTAAGGAAGATTTAATAATGTTTAATTTAGCAAGTTTTAGCAAATCAACTAATAGTGAAAAACTTTACAAAGGACATTATGCAATGCTTAATAATAAGCAATTAAATCTAGCAATTGATTCGTTAGAGATTAATTATATAGATAAGTTAAAACTCTTTTCTAAAAACATTATAAATAAGTATAAAACTTCAACTGAAGTTGATAGTTCAATTAATTTTAACACCTTACCTGCTAATGAAAAAAAGCAACAATATGATATAGCTATTAACAAGCTAAGTTCGCTAAAGTCAGTTGCAAATTCAAATAAAGATGAATTAGAATACAGAAGGGTAATCATTACAAAACATAAAATAGAATGGCATAGAAAATTAAGCCTTGCGGTAGCTTGTTTACTTCTCTTCTTAATTGGAGCCCCACTTGGGTCTATTATCAGAAAAGGTGGCTTTGGTATTCCAGTACTTATATCAGTTTTATTCTTTATCCTTTTTCATGTAATAAATATGATAGGAGAAAAATCAGCAAAAGACTTAAGTATGCAAGCTTTAGAAGGAATGTGGTTGGCTAATTTAGTATTTCTACCATTAGCAATATTTTTAATTTTTAAAGCAATGAATGATACTAAAATATTTGATTTTTCAAATTTGACTATACTTTTTAAAAGACCAATAAAATTGAAACAATTTCAGTAAAATCTACTATTTTTGCACCATCAAAAATACAATATGAAATTTAACACTATAGACGAAGCAATTGCTGATATTAAAGAAGGAAAAGTAGTAATTGTTATTGATGATGAGAACAGAGAGAATGAAGGAGATTTTGTTGCTGCTGCTGAGCTTGCTACTCCAGAAATGATTAACTTTATGGCTACTCATGGAAGAGGTTTAATTTGCACCCCATTATTAGAAAGTAGATGTGATGAATTAGGATTGGATTTGATGATTGGTAAAAATTCTGCTGCTTTTGAAACACCATTCACTATTTCAATTGATTTAGTTGGAAATGGTTGTACAACAGGAATTTCAGTACAAGATAGAGCTAAAACTGTACAAGCTCTTGTTGATCCAAACATTAGACCTGAAGAACTAGGTAAGCCTGGTCATATATTTCCATTAAAAGCAAGAAATGGTGGTGTATTAAGAAGAGCAGGACATACTGAAGCAGCTGTTGATCTAGCAAGATTAGCAGGATTACAACCTGCTGGAGTTATTGTTGAGATTTTAAATGAAGACGGTACAATGGCTAGAACAAATGATTTATTTAAAATAGCTGCGAAGTTTGATTTAAAGTTCATCACAATTAAAGATCTAATTGAATATAGAATTAAAAACGAAACTTTAATATCAGAAGAAGCAGAAGTAGCGTTGCCAACTGAATATGGTGATTTTAAAATGAAAGCTTACAAGCAAACAACTAATGATCAATTGCATTTAGCAATTTACAAGGGAGAATGGGAGGAAAATGATGAAGTTTTAGTGAGAGTTCATTCATCATGTATGACTGGCGATATATTTGGGAGTTGCAGATGTGATTGCGGACCTCAATTAGAACAAGCTTTAACACAAATTGAAAAAGAAGGAAAAGGAGTGTTAGTTTATATGAACCAAGAAGGAAGAGGAATAGGTCTTCTTAATAAACTTAAAGCATACGAACTACAAGAAAAAGGAAGAGATACTGTTGAGGCAAATACAGAATTAGGTTTTAATGCTGACGATAGAGATTATGGTGTGGGAGCTCAAATTTTAAGAGCAATGAATGTAAGTAAAGTAAAATTACTTAGTAATAATCCAAAGAAAAGAGTTGGACTTGTGGGTTACGGAATTGAGATAGTTGAGTCAGTAGCCATTGAAATAGCTTCTAACAAACATAATAAACTTTATCTTAAAGCTAAAAGAGATAAAATGGGACATTCATTAAAAAACCTAGATGAGTAAGGAGCCTATTATATTAGGAATAGAATCCTCATGTGATGATACTTCAGCAGCAATAATTCAGGGGCAGAAAATCCTTTCAAATGAGATAGCTAACCAAGAAATACATTCTCTTTACGGTGGAGTAGTTCCTGAATTAGCATCTAGAGCACATCAGCAAAACATAATACCAGTAGTAGATACAGCAATAAAAAAAGCAAATATTAATAAAGAAGATATAGATGCAATCGCATTTACTAATGGCCCTGGACTTTTAGGATCATTATTAGTAGGAAGTTCATTTTCAAAATCGTTTGCATTAGGAATGAATATTCCATTAATTAATGTAAATCATATGCAAGCGCACATTCTCTCCCACTTTATTGATGAAGGGAAACCAATGCCTGAATTTCCATTTTTATGTCTAACAGTTTCAGGAGGACACACACAAATTGTTAGAGTTGATAGCCCTTCTAACATGGAAGTAATTGGTACTACTCTTGATGATGCTGCTGGTGAAGCTTTTGATAAATCAGCTAAGATTCTTGGGCTACCCTACCCTGGTGGGCCATTAATTGATAATCATGCAAAAAATGGAAATATACTTGCCTTTGAGTTTGGTAAACCAAATATTAAAAACTTAGATTTTAGTTTTAGTGGACTAAAAACTTCAATCTTGTATAAAATACAGAATAATACTCAAAAGAATCCTAACTTTATTAAGGATAACCTTCAAGATTTATGTGCATCAATACAATATAGCATCGTTACTATCTTATTAAAAAAAATAGAAAAAGCAATTAAGCAAACAGGAATTAAACAATTGGCAATTGCTGGAGGCGTGTCAGCTAACTCTTACTTAAGAAGTGAATTACAGCAATTATCAAATGAAAAGCATTATAAGCTATATGTACCTAAGTTTGAATATTGCACTGATAATGCAGCTATGGTTGCAATATCAGGTTATTTTAAATTTTTAGTAAAGGATTTTGCTGAACAAAACATATCTCCTTCTGCTCGCCAACTCTTTTAAGCATGATTAAAAGTTAGATACAGATATTACTTTCTCTATTTATGAAAAAGACTAGCGTAATATAACAATTTAATAGCAAAGAAGAAACATAAAAAGTAGCTAGAAAAAGGATCTTTAACTTTCACACTTGAAGATAACACAAAATTTGTAGATTATGTTTTGGATAGTATTTTAGGATCTTAACTGCAAACAAAAAAACATTAAATTATTTTAGTGATAGCTATTATACATGAATTCACATATAATTGCTATTAAAAAAACAATAAATACTATGTGAGAATATGCAATAAATAATTGAATAATTAGATTAGAATTAGAAGTTTTTAAAAGTAATAATGTGGTTATTTCTTTCTATCAAAAAACAGATTTTGAAGAAGAAGGAATTAAAAAGAATGCTTTTTTTTAATGAAAATATGTGGAAGAAATGAAATATCAAAAATTATTTAGTGATTTACTAAAATTTGCATCTAATTATCCTTTAAAAAAGCAATAGTAACATCTATAGCTTTTTGCAAATCAGCTGGAAATTTACTTAAATTATAAGGATGACAACTATCAAATACATGATTAGCATCTTTAATAATATGTAGTATAGTGTTTTTATTCCAACTTTTCATATTATGTGCTTCTTCAATGGATACAGTAGGGTCAGCATCACCATGAATATGCAGGTGAGGAACTTTTAAGTTTGAAACAGCTTTTTCAATATTAAACCTTTCAGCATTTGCTATACAATTTTCATAAAACTGATAATACATAGGCATATTCTGTTTTGTTCTTCCATTGTAAATGTAAGCTACATTAGTTTGTTTCCATTTAGCAACTTTTTCATCTTTTGGCAGTATATCAATAAAATTTGATGGAGATGCCCAGCTCACAACATTGGCAATTCTATCATCTTCATCTGACTTTAATAATGAGATAGCCCCACCTCTACTATGCCCAAATAATGTAATCTCATTACTTTTAAACTCCTTATAAAATTCGTTATTAGTTGTTAAATAATCAATCACTAAGCCCAAATCATCTAACTCTTTACTAAAGTTGTTGTTGCCGAATGCATCTAAGTCGTCAAAAACCATTGGATTAACAATTGTAGTTCCGTTATAGGAAAAATTAAATTTTACAAATACAAAATTATTTTCAGCAAAGTGCTTAGCTATATTTGGGAATGGTCCCCAATCCTTAAATCCTTTAAAGCCATGTGAAAAAAGAACTATATTTTTTGGGTATTTAGTTTTCTTAAAAGTAATATCGATAAGAATAGGCTTTCCTGCACTTCCTTCAATTATATAAGATTTTTTTTGCATAAGGCAAATATAAAAAACCCACCAAATTGGTGGGCTTTATAATAACTATAAAATCATTTATCTAAACCAATACTTCTGTAACTTTATCAGCAGCTTCTTGCAATAAAATAACTGATTCAACTTTTAGTCCACTTTCATCAATTAGTTTTTTTGCTTCAACAGCGTTTGTACCTTCTAGGCGAACAATTAAAGGAATATTAATATCACCTATATTATTATAAGCATCTATGATACCTTGTGCTACTCTATCACACCTTACAATACCTCCAAAAATATTTACCAATAAGGCTTTTACATTTACATCTTTTAAGATAATACGGAAAGCTTGCTCCACTCTTTTAGCGTCAGCTGTACCGCCAACATCTAAGAAGTTAGCCGGGCTACCACCTGCCATTTTGATGATATCCATAGTAGCCATTGCCAAACCTGCACCATTCACCATACAACCTACATTACCATCCAATTTTACAAAGTTAAGACCAAATTTACCAGCTTCTACCTCAGTTGCATCCTCCTCTCTAGTATCTCTTAATTCCAAGAAATCTTTATGACGGAATAATGCATTTTCATCTAAAGATACTTTTGCATCAACTGCCATTATTTTATCATCAGAAGTTTTAAGTACAGGATTAATTTCAAACAAAGAAGAATCTGTCTTATCATAAGCAGTGTAAAGTGCATGAACAAATTTAGACATATCCTTAAAAGCAGCACCAGAAAGCCCTAAATTAAAAGCAATTTTACGGCACTGGAATGCTGTCAAACCAACTTTAGGATCAATCTCTTCATGAAATATTAAGTGTGGAGTTTCTTCAGCAACCGCTTCAATATCCATTCCTCCTTCAGTTGAGTACATTAACATATTTCTTCCAGTAGATCTGTTTAATAAAACGGACATATAAAACTCTGAAGTTTCACTATCACCTGGGTAATATACATCTTCACAAATAAGTACTTGGTGTACTACTTTACCTTCAGCTGAAGTTTGAGGGGTAATTAAGTGCATGCCTAAAATATCATTTGAAATGGACTTTACTTCATCTAATGATTTAGCTAATTTTACTCCTCCACCTTTGCCTCTACCACCTGCATGAACTTGTGCTTTAACTACCCACCAGCTCGTACCAGTATCAGTATTTAATCTCTCAGCAGCAGCTACAGCCTCTTCAGATGTTGTTGCAACTATTCCTCTTTGTATTCTTACACCAAAGCTATTTAGTAATTCTTTTCCTTGATATTCGTGTAAATTCATGATCTTTTTTAATTTCTGCAAAAATATACGATTGAATTGAATAACAATCTTCTATTGCGATAAAATTATATATTTGCGCTTCAAATTTTGAACCTAATGAATTTTAAAGGTCTTTTACTCTTATTTACTCTTGCACCTCTTCTTTCTTTTAGTCAATTTTCAGAAAAGAAAGTATATAATATAGAAAATGTACAGAATGCACCAAAAATAGATGGTGATCTTAATGATAATGTTTGGACTAAGTTGGATATTGCAAACAATTTTTCTCAAATTTCTCCAAATAACGGAACAACTGAAAGAATTCATCAAAGAACTGAAGTAAAAATCTGCTATGATAGTAAGAATATCTATTTTGGTATAATGATGTATGACAATGCACCTGACAGTATATTAAAAGAGCTATCAATAAGAGATAATAATAATGCAAATTCAGACCACTTCGGTATCTATATTGATCCATTCAATAACGGTCAAATTGAATATGAATTCATGATTTCAGCTTCAGGGGTACAGACAGATGCCAAGATTACTACATCTTCTTATGATAATTCATGGGATGCAGTGTGGAAGTCATCTGTTAAAATAAATAAAAAAGGCTGGGTAGTAGAATTTGCATTACCCTTCTCTCAATTAAGATTTCCAGACAATAATAAATCATGGTCAATAAATATGGCTAGAAGTATAAGAAGATACCGAGAAGAATATAGCTGGAATCCAATAAAGGTTGAATATTCTAATTTTGCATTACAAGCTGGACTTCTTGATGGCATAAAAGATATTGATTCACCCACTCGTCTTTCATTAATGCCATATGCATCAATTTATGCAGATATGTATGATGGAGAAACTAACTTCCCAAACAATTATGGAGCAGATCTTAAATACGGAATAAATGAAAGTTTTACCCTTGATATGACCCTTATACCTGATTTTGGACAAGTTTCTGCTGATGCAAGGGTATTAAACCTCTCTCCTTTTGAGGTTAAATATGAAGAAAAGAGACAGTTTTTTAATGAAGGAACAGAGCTATTTGAAAAAGGAGATGATATGTTTTATAGTAGAAGGCTTCAAAATGATTTATTAAATGCTTCAAAAGTTACAGGTAGAACCAAAAAAGGACTAGGAATTGCAGTACTTAATGCTGTAACTGATAAAACAGAACAAGATCCCCTAACCAATTATAATGCAATGATATTTGATCAGGCATTTGGGAATAGTTCATCAGTAAGTTTAATGAATACGCATATGGTTCAAAATGGCGCAGGCAAAGATGCAAATGTAACTGGTCTCTTCACTCGAGTTAATAATCAAAAAAATACACGTACTTATGTTGGAAAAATAAAAATGAGTCAGGAATTTGATGGTGAAGACTTAATAAAAGGATTTGCAGGCATGTTGGCTGTTGGAAAAACAAATGGAAATTACCAATATGACTTATATTCTATTTTTGAGGATGATAAGTATAACCCAAATGATTTAGGTTTCTTGTACTCTAATAATGAAATAACTAATGGAGTAATTCTAAGTTATTATCAATTTAATGAAAGTAAACGATTTATTGATCTTAGTACCGCCATAGAAATAGAGCATCAAAGCTTATTTACAGATCAGAAATTTGTAGACTTTCATTACCAGTTAGAGTTTAAAGCAACATTAAAAAACTATACTACTGTTTTTATGCGGGCTAATTTAAATCCTTATGAAAAGAATGATTTCTTTGAAGCAAGAACAGGAGATTTAAGACATCCGCTTAAAAGATCAAAATCAATAAATTGTGGTGGATGGATTTCAACAGATTACAGAAAAAAACTTGCCATTGATATTGGTGGTGGTGCAGCTTTTAATCCATTATATAATGGCTATGGATATAATTGGAGAATATCACCTAGATTTAGAGTGAATGATAAGATATCAGTAAGTTATGTACTTTCTATTCGCAATAAATATAATAATATAGGATTTGTTAATAATGATACTTTGGTATTATTTATAGATCCATTTCAAGTTGATTATATATTTGGTAAAAGAAATACAAATATGATTACTAATGTATTTCGTGCAAATTATATTGTAAATAATAAAATAGATTTATCTATAAAACTAAGATATCATATGGATCAGGTTAAAAATATAGAATTTAAAGAGTTAGGTCATGACGGTTATTTATACAAAAGTGATTACATTGGAGAACACAATATAAATTATACCACCTGGACATCTGATATGTCCCTTAACTGGTGGTTTGCTCCAGGAAGTCAAATGAGCTTGGTTTGGAAAAATGGTATTGATAACGCAAGTAATATCTTAATAAATCATTTGTTTGATAATGTGGAAGAATCATTTAACTTAGCACAGCAAAATAGTATTTCATTAAAAGTAATTTATTATTTAGATTATCTTTACGTCAAAAAATGATACAATCAAAAAACATACATTATTCCTATGATAGTATAAAAGTCCTTAAAGGGGTAGATTTAAATATAGAAAAAGGTGAATTTGTTAGTATTGTTGGAGCCTCAGGTGCAGGTAAAACTACTTTACTACAATTAATAGGTACTCTTGATAACTTGCAAGTTGGTTCGCTAATGATTAATAACATGCAAGTAGATAAACTAAATCAAAAGGAATTAGCAAAATTCAGAAATAAAGAAATTGGTTTTGTTTTTCAGTTTCATAATTTATTAAACGAGTTTACAGCACTTGAAAATATTTGTTTGCCCGCATATATAAATGGTACACAAAAGAAAAAAACAGAACAGAAAGGTATGGAGCTTTTGGAACTTTTAGGACTTAAAGATAGATCTGAACACAAGCCAGATGAACTATCAGGTGGTGAACAACAAAGGGTAGCTGTTGCTAGAGCCTTAATCAACTCCCCTTCTATCCTATTAGCAGATGAGCCTTCAGGTAATTTAGACTCAAAAAATGCTGATGAATTACACCAACTTTTCTTAAAATTAAATAAAGAACAAGGACAAACAATTGTTGTTATTACGCATAATGATGTTCTTGCGGATTTAGCTGATAGAAAGCTAGAAATGAAGGATGGAAAAATAATTTAGATTAAAAGAAGCCATAAATAATGTAAATAGTTTAATTTTGCACTTTGATGAGATGTCAAAACCCACAACTGCTTTACTTTCTCTTTGCGATAGCAATTCCGATTCTCATTCACCTTTTTAATTTTAGAAAACATAAAACAATCTACTTTAGTAGTATACGTTTTTTAAAAGAAATTAAAGAAGAAAATAAAAAGATATCAAATCTTAAAAACATCTTAATTCTATTGTGTAGGATTTTAGCAATTGCCTTTTTAGTTTTAGCATTTTCAAAACCTTATATTCCAATTAAAAATCAACAAAAAACAGAGAATATCTTCATATATATTGATAACTCTTTAAGTATGGATGCTAATTTTGGTGAAGGAAATTTAATAGAAATAGCCAAAGAAAAGGCTAGAAAGATTATTCAATCCTATCCTGCTGAGAGTAATTTTTATCTGATTACAAATGATTTTAGAGTTCAACATAACAGCAATTATACAGCTGAAGTTGTTCTAGACTATATTGATGTTATCATCCCTTCTGCTTTTAATAAAAGCATAAATCAAATTATAGGTAAACAACAATCAATTATAAATGAAGATAGCCATCTTTACTATATAAGTGATTTACAAGAAAGTACAACTTTATTAAGTAACTTAAAAAATATTAACAGTAGTACTCAGCTATTTATTATTCCTGTAAAAACCCAGGAGGTTAGGAATGTTTGTATTGATAGCTGCTATATCAATAGCCCTGTTTTTACATCAAATAATGAAATTTCTTTACATGTAATAGTCAGCAATAAAGGCAACGAAAATATTACTGATGAAGTTATTTTCTTGAATATTAATGAACAGCAAAAGTCTCAACAATATATTAGTTTATTACCTAATGAAAAGAGAACAATTACTTTTAACTTTTCAACTAATAATACAAAAATAATTAGTGGAGAAATACGCACTAATGACTCCCCTATATCTTTTGATAACTCTTTGTTTTTTAGTTTTTTAAGAACTGATAAAGTGAATGTGTATTGCATCAATCAATCAAAAGAAAACAAAGCAATAAATACCCTTTTTAATACTGATACTTCACTTTTTAATTTTTATAGTTCACAAGTAAATAATATCAATTTCAACACTTTAATGAATCAAGATTTAATAATAATAAATGAAGTGGAAAAAATCAATTCTGGTTTAATTAGTAGTATGATAGATTTTGCAAAAAATGGAGGAAGTATTGCTATTATTCCCCCATTAAATAAAGCATTAATTAACTATAATAAATCTTTAAATTCATTAGGTCTGAATTCTTTATCAGAAAAAGAAAACTCATTATTGGGATTAAAAATTAGCAACTTAAACTTAGATCATCCTTTATTTAATAATGTGTTTAAAGGTAAAGCAGAAAAATTAAACTTTCCTTTGGTAAAACAATACTACTACATGCAAAATAATCACAAAAGAAATAGGATTCTTTCTTTAGAAAATAACAAAGATTTCTTAGTATCCTTTAGTAAAGGAAAAGGTGTTATTTATCAGTTTGCAAGTCCGCTTCAAAGTGAGTTCACCACCCTCACTTCTCATGCTTTATTCGTGCCAATTTTCATAAATATTGCAACTAGTTCAATTCAAGTTAATTCACTTTACAATATTCTAGGAAAAACTAATGACTTTAAAAGTAATTACACAAATTCTAGCAATGATCTTCCTCATTTAACAACAGCTAATATTGATATTATCCCAACCTTAAGAACAATAAATTCTGAGCAATTATACAATACTAATAATCAGATTCATACAAATGGAATTTATGATCTTAAATACTCAAATTTACTTGTTGATAAAATTGCATTTAATTATAATACCATTGAGAGTGAAAATAGTCCATTAAGCACTAATCAAATAAAAGAATTTTTTATAAGAAATAGCATTGCAAATGCTAGTATTATTGATAATAGTACAGCTACTTTATCAAGCAAAATAAAGGAACAACAAAACGATAAGGAATTTTGGAAAATTTCTCTACTAATATCATTACTCTTTTTCGCAATTGAAATACTACTAATTAAACTGATATAACTATGAATGTATTAATCAAATCTGCAAGAATAATTGACTCTAACAGTAAACACCATAATACTATTTGCGATGTTTTTGTCAAAAACGGTAAAATTGATAAGATTTCAAAGAACATTAGTTCATGTCAAGAATCAATTGCAAACGGAACTGAAATGGAATATTCTGCTGAAAACTTACACCTATCACCAGGCTGGTTTGATTTACATGCTAATTTTGGAGAGCCAGGATATGAACAGAAAGAAACTCTTCAAAGCGGGAGTAATGCAGCTTTGAAAGGAGGGTTTACTGGTGTAATGCTAATGCCAAATACCAATCCAGCAATTGACAATAAGAGTATGATTAAATTCATACAGAATTCTACAAAAGGAAACATTATTGACATTTACCCTGCTGCAAACCTTACTAAAAATGGAGAAGGTAATGATATAGTTGAAATGCATGACATGTGTAGTGCTGGATGCCTGGCTTTTACTGATGATAAAAATTCAGTTAGTAGAAATGAAGTACTTAAAATTGCCATGCTTTACTCTAATGATTGTAATGCGTTAATAATGAATTACCCAAATGACAATTCAATTGCAAATGGTGGATGTATGCATGAGGGGTTTACATCAACAAAATTAGGACTAAAAGGAATTCCTTCATTAGCTGAAGAAATGATGGTTGACCGTGATCTAAATTTATTAGAATATACTAATAGCAGGTTTCATTTAAGTTATTTAAGCACTGCAAAAAGTACAAAAAAAGTAAAGGAAGCAAAAGCAAAAGGATTGAAAATAACTGCAGATGTTGCTTTACATAACCTCTTTTTAACTGAAGATGCAATAAATAATTTTGATACTAGGTACAAGGTAATGCCATCACTAAGAACTAAAGATGACAATACAGCACTAATCAATGCTTTAATTGATGGCACAATAGATGTGATTTCAACAGACCATACTCCACAAAATGAAGAAAACAAAAAGATAGAATTTGATAATGCTGCAAATGGAATAATTGGACTTGAAACTGCTTTTGGGTTACTTGGAAAACACATACTTCCTAAATTAAAACTTGATATCTTAATTGAGAAAATAGCTATAAATCCTAGGAGGACATTAAATCTTCCTAAAGTTAAAATACAAGAAGGAGAATCTGCAAATATTACCTTATTTAACCCAGATTTAGAATGGAAATTTAAAGCAACTGATATCAAATCAAAATCATTAAATACTCCATTTATTGAAGAAATACTAAAGGGAAAAGCCCTTGCAGTGTATAACAATGGGCAGTTCAAAAAGTGTGTATAAGTCTTTTTAAAACTAATTGTTCTTCATCTAAGGACATCATTTAGTTAAAATATCTAATTTCTGTTGATGGTATATAAACTTCCAATTATCTAAATCTGTCCATTTTTCTTTAAAATTTCTTAATAAATGTTTAAAATTTATACAATATTTTTAAACCAAATCCATTATAATTGCCACCATTAAAATAAACGTATGTTAAAACACTTTACTCTTCTAGTTATTACACTTTTTAGCTTTAATATTTTGGCGCAAAATAACTATACTATTAGTGGATATGTTCAGGATGAATCTTCAGGAGAGAATCTAATTGGAGTATCTGTTTATGATAAGCAGACATATAAAGGAACTGCAAGTAATCAATACGGATTCTATTCTTTAACACTTCCTCAAGGAGATTATGTAATTATATATTCATTTATTGGATATACATCAATTACTAAAAACATTACTTTAGATAAGAATACTAGGTTAAACGTGTCATTAACTAGTGATGCAATAATTAAAGAAGAGGTGATTATTACTGGTGAAAGGTTAGATGAAAATGTGAGTAGTTCCAATATGAGTCAAGCCAAGATTGAAGTTAATAATATTAAACAGTTACCCGTAATACTAGGAGAGGTTGATATTATGAAAGCTGCACAACTATTACCAGGAATACAGTCTGGTGGAGAAGGTAACTCAGGACTTTATGTAAGAGGTGGTGGTCCTGATCAAAACTTAATATTACTTGATGAAGCAGTGGTCTATAATGCTGCACATCTTTTTGGATTTTTCTCAGTATTTAATGCAGATGCTATAAAAGATATTAATATTATTAAAGGAGGCATGCCTGCAGAATATGGTGGGAGGCTATCTTCTGTATTAGATATTAGTATGAAAGATGGTAACAATAAAAAATATGAAATAGCCGGTGGTATTGGCTTATTATCATCACGTTTAACAATTGAAGGACCTATTCAGAAAGATAAGAGTTCATTTATTGTTTCAGGCAGAAGAACTTATATTGATGTATTGTCAAAGCCATTTATGTCCAAGGACAGTCCATTTAACGGTTCAGGTTATTATTTTTATGATCTAACAACAAAAATTAATTATAGGATATCAGATAAAGACCGTTTATATCTAAGTGGTTATTTTGGAAGAGATGTTTTTAATTTTGGCAATACAGATAATGGTATTGGAATTGAAATACCTTGGGGAAATGCTACTACTTCATTAAGATGGAATCATTTATTTAATGATAAACTTTTTATGAATACATCATTAATCTTTTCAGATTATCGATTTGAATTTAATATTGCACAAAGTGAATTTGAACTAAAAATATTCTCAGGAATTAATGATTGGAATACTAAAGTTGATTTTTTATATCAACCAAATCAAAGACATACTATTAAGTTTGGAAGCAACTATACTTATCACGAGTTTACCCCTGGTAATGCAAGTGGGAGATCTGGTGAGGTAGTATTTGAACCTGATGAAATATTCAAACAGTACTCTAATGAAGGTGCTTTGTACTTGTCAGATGATTTTGAGGTTTCTGAGGCACTAAAAATACATGCAGGATTTCGTTATTCTTCTTTTCAACATAGTGGTTATATAAGTTTTCGTGATTATGTGAAAAATGATTTTACTGCAAACAAAGATAATTACAGACATATTGAGCCTAGACTTTCATTTAGGTATAGGTTAAACACTTCAAGTTCTATTAAAGGTGCATATACTCAGAACTATCAATATATTCACTTAGCTTCAACTTCAAGTGTAAGTTTACCAACAGATCTTTGGGTTCCAAGCTCTGAAGTTATAGAACCAAAGTTTGCTGATCAGTATGCCTTAGGTTATTTTAAGAATTTAAAAGATAATATGTATGAGGCCTCAGTTGAAGCTTATTATAAAGAGATGACTAATCTACTTGAATATAAGGAAGGTGTGTTGCCTGAAGATAATACTAATTCAAGTAGTGATGATGCATTTGCTTTTGGTGATGGAGATTCCTATGGAATAGAATTGTTAATAAAAAAGAATAAAGGTAAAACAACGGGATGGATAGGCTATACCCTATCAAAAACAACAAGATATTTTGATGAAGTTAATGATGGTATTGCATTTCCTGCTAAATACGACAGAAGACATGATTTATCTATTACAGCTACTCATAAATTATCTGATAAATGGTTACTAAGTAGTGTTTTTGTGTATGCTACCGGAAATGCCATAACACTTCCTAATGAACGATATGTAATAGGTGAAAATGTTTATACAGAGTTTACTTCTAGAAATGGCTTTAGAATGAATCCTTATCACAGGCTTGATATAGGAGCAACATATACTCCTAAGAAAAAGAAGAAATTCCAATCTTCATGGAATTTCTCAATATATAATCTATATAGTCGAAAAAATCCTTATTTTATTTATTTCGCATTAGAAGCAAATGATGGTGAAGATGGAAGTTTTGAAGAAGGCAATGTAACTCCAAAAGCCTATCAGGTTTCTATTTTCCCAATTTTACCATCTGTTACTTGGAATTTTAACTTTTAAATTATGAAAAGATACTTATATTTTATTTCATTTATACTTTTTTCTTGTCAAGATGAGATTACATTAGATTTACCACAAGCTGAAATTAAATTAGTAGTAGAAGCTACCATTGAACAGGGATATCCTCCATATGTTATTTTAACAACGAATCAAGGTTATTTTGATCCAATAAACAGTGGAACATTTTCTAATATATTTGTAACTGATGTAGAATCTATTAAAGTATTTTATAAAGATGATAACGATTTTGTAGTAGAAAGTAAGGATCTAGAACTTATTCCTGCTGATTTAACTGAAGAAATCACAGGAGAGTCTTTTCCAATTTATACGGTACTTAATGATATCGGAGAATTTTTAGATACAACAACTAATAATTATAATTTTAGCCAGGCTGGTAGAACCTATTACTTAGAAATAGTTTGGAATAATCAGATAATCACTTCAGAAACCACAATACCTAATCCAACTCCACTTGACTGTCTTTGGGTAGAGCAAAGTGAAACCGCTGAAAAAGACTTTAAATGTGATATAAGAGCATTATATTCTGATCCAGCAGAAGTTCAAAATAATATTTTGATTAAAAGTAAAAGGATTCAGCATTATGAAAGAAATAAAGAAGATACCACTTCTTGTTTTGTTGAGAATAATAAAGATCCCATATTGAAATTAGTTGATGCAGGTTCAGACATCTTAATTAATGGCCAATCTTTTGAAACCTATTTTCCACGACCAAGTGACAATGGTTTTCCTACTGGAAGTTACAATACATTCCATACTAAAGTTTGTGATGATGATACGATAGAATTTAAAAAGGATATAGTTTTAATCAAGTTTTGTCAGATAGATGAACCTTCATTGAAATTCTGGAGAGGATTAGTAAGGCAAGCAGGTACAAATGGTAATCCATTTGCAGAACCTTTAAATCTACAAAGTAATATTAATGGAGGATTAGGTGTATTTACTGGTTATGGAGCTGTTTATTATAAAGTTCCTATTATTAAAGGTACTACAATTGACTCTGTATATTCACCAAACATAATAGATATATTTTAATTTTACAAAAAAAAGAAAATGAAAGAAGATTTAGAAAAAGTAGATGTTTTAATTATTGGATCAGGACCTGCAGGCTATACTGCTGCAATTTATGCAGCTCGTGCTGATATGAAACCTGTTGTTATTCAAGGCTTGCAGCCTGGGGGACAATTAACTACTACTACTGATGTAGATAATTACCCAGGATATAAAGACGGAATTACAGGTCCAGAGATGATGGAAGACTTTAAAGCGCAAGCAGAACGTTTTGGTACTGATACAAGGTGGGGAATGGTAACTAAAGTTGATTTTTCTGAGCGTCCATTTAAAGTAGAAATAGATGAAAAAGATCATATTTTAGCTGAAACAGTAATTATTGCAACAGGAGCATCAGCAAAGTGGTTAGGAATGGAAGATGAAAAAAGATTGAATGGCTATGGTGTATCAGCTTGCGCAACATGTGATGGGTTTTTCTACAAAGGAAAAGAAGTTGTAGTAGTGGGTGCTGGAGATACAGCTGCTGAAGAAGCAACTTATTTGGCTAAAATGTGTACTAAAGTAACTATGCTTGTGCGAAAGGATAAAATGCGTGCATCAAAAGCAATGCAGCACAGGGTTTTTAACACAGCAAACTTAGAAGTGCTTTTCAATCATAATACAAAAAGTATTAATGGTGAACCAGGTCCTGTTGGAGTAGAAAGTATAACAGCTGTAAATAATATTTCAAATGAAGAAATAGTTATTCCTGCTTCAGGGTTTTTTGTTGCTATTGGTCACAAACCAAATAGTGATTTATTTAAAGGTCAGTTGGAAATGGATGATTCAGGTTATTTAATCATTGAGCCTGGAACTTCAAAGACAAAAATACCAGGAGTGTTTGCTGCAGGTGATATTGCTGATCATGTTTACCGTCAAGCAGTTACATCAGCAGGAACTGGCTGTATGGCAGCCTTAGATGCTGAGCGATTTTTAGCTGATCAAGAATAACAAATCATATTTAATCTGTTAAAGCCTCTGTGTATACAGGGGCTTTTTTTATATCTTTGAATTTCATGAATGCAGTTGAAGTACTTATAAAATATTGGGGTCACACTAGTTTCCGTTTAAAACAAGAGGAAATTATTAATTCCGTAATTGCTAAAAAAGATACTTTAGCTTTACTTCCTACAGGAGGTGGAAAATCAATATGCTACCAAGTACCTGCTTTGTTGAATGACGGAATTTGTATTGTTATCTCACCTTTAATTGCCTTAATGAACGATCAAGTTCGGTTTTTAAAATCTAAAGGAATAAAATCAGTTGCTATCACTAGTAATATGCATTTTACTGAAATAGATACTGCCCTGACAAATTGCATATATGGAGGTATTAAATTCCTTTATCTATCTCCAGAAAAATTACAAAACGAATTAGTTCGGACTCGAATTAATGAAATGAATGTGAACCTTATAACTGTTGATGAAGCACATTGTATTTCAGAATGGGGACACAATTTTAGACCCGCTTTTAGGCATATTAATGAAATAAGAGAAATAATTCCTAACATTCCTGTTTTAGCACTTACTGCCACTGCCACAGCTTCTGTTATCTATGATATACAGGAAAGTTTAAATTTTAAAGAGCAAAACTTGATTCAATCCTCTTTCTATAGAAGTAACCTGAGTTATGTAGTTGATAATGTAGAGGATAAAAAATCAAGACTTATAAAGCTTTTAGATAAAATTAAAAGTTCAGTTATCATTTATGTTGGAAGTAGAAAAGCTGCCAAAGAAACCACTCAATTCTTAGTTGAAAACAAATTTTCTGCCAATTTCTATCATGGAGGGCTTTCTGCAAAAATTAGAGACGATAGGCAAGAAAGTTGGACAAAGAACCAAACCAGAATAATGGTTGCTACCAATGCCTTTGGAATGGGAATTGATAAAACAGACGTGAAACTTGTTGTACATATTGATCTTCCATCCACAATTGAAGCTTACTTTCAAGAGGCGGGTAGAGCTGGTAGAAATGGCGAAACTGCATATGCATTTCTACTGGCAAATAGTAATGATATTAGAAAACAAGAGGAATTATTAAGCCTTAGATATTCTAGTATTAATGATATAATAAAGTGTTATCAAGATATTGCAAATTTCTTACAAATAGCAGAGGGAGTTTTACCTATTGAACCAATACCTTTTAATATTGTAAAATTTAGCGAAAGGTATAAGACAACTTATTTAAAAACTTTTAACATATTAAAATATTTAGAAAAAGAAGAGCTCTTTAAAATCTCAGATACAATGCATACTCCTTCTAAATTAATAATGAATGTAAATAATTCCGAGCTTTATAAGTTTCAGATTTCTAATAAATATTATGATAGATTTATAAAGATACTTTTAAGGTCTTATAGAAATTTATTCCATAATTATGTATTTATAAATGAACTACAACTAGCTGAAAGATATAATTCAGATGTTACAGAAGTAAAGCGTTTATTAATAAAACTTCAACAGTTAGAAATTGTAAAATATCAAGAGCAAAACAGTAATCCACATCTTACTTTTATTAAAGCCAGAAAAGATGTTGAATCCTTACAGTTAAATGAGTTAAAATTGGAAAAGAGAAAAGAGTATGAAAAGAATAAACTTAATAGAATATCTGACTACATAAATACTAAGAAAACATGTAGAAGTAAAATATTACTTCATTATTTTGGTGAAGAAAATTCAGAAACATGTGGAGTTTGTGATGTTTGTGTTATTTATAAAAGAAAAAATATTAAGGATAAAGAATTTTTAAGAATCTCAAATAAGATTAAGGAATATCTACAAGTGAAAGAACATTCTTTAGAAGAAATATGCACTTTATTTCCAAATACAAACGAGCAAGAAATTACAAATATTCTTAATTTTTTATTTGGTAATGATAAGATTGGAAAGTACGGAAACAAATACCAATGGATAGGATAAGGATTAATTAACATTTATAAATTTGTAATATGAAAATTATATTTTTTGGAACTCCAAATTTTGCTGCAACTAACCTAAAATACTTGTTAGAAAAAGAGTTCGAATTTGTTGCTATTGTAACCCCTCCTGATAGTAGAAAAGGAAGAGGAAAACAACTTAAACCTTGTGCAGTAAAAGAGGTAGGAATAGAAAATAATATTCCTGTTTTACAGCCTTTAAAATTAAGAGATGAAGAATTTATTGAAGAGTTAAAATACTATAATGCTGATTTATTTGTTGTAGTAGCTTTTAGAATGTTACCAGAAAAAGTGTGGAGTATACCAAAACTAGGGACAATAAATTTACACACTTCCCTCCTTCCTAATTACAGAGGTGCAGCACCAATAAATTGGGTGCTAATTAATGGTGAAAACCAAACAGGAATAACCACTTTTTTTATTGACAATAATATTGATTCTGGAGAAATTATACTTCAAGAAAAAATAGAGTTAACTAATAATACCACTGCTGCAGAACTTCATAATACATTAATGATTAATGGAAGTAAACTATTAACTAATACTTTAGAGATCATCAGAGATGGAGATGTTACAATAAATGCTCAAATTCTTACTTCAGAAATGAGGGAAGCACCAAAAATAACCAAAGAAATGCTTAAAATTGATTGGGGAAGATCTGCTAATGATATACACAATTTAATTAGAGGACTCTCCCCTTTTTTAGATAGCCAAACAAAACTAAAAGATGTTGCTACTTGTCCTTCTGCCTTTTTTATTCTCCAAGATGAGAAAGGAGTCCAAAAGAGAATTAAAATACATTTAAGCTCGGTTATTAAGTCAGATTCAAAAAAACTTACAAGCATTAAAACAGATAATAAATCTTATTTAAATATTGTAACTTCAAATAATGAAATCTCTATTTTAAATTTACAAGTTGAAGGAAAGAATTCTATGTCTATTCAGCAATTTTTACAAGGGAATAAAATCACTAATAACCATAGAGTATTATGAGTAAATTAACTCATGATTTAGTTGAATATCTTAAAGGTTTTGTAGTTGATGAAAGAAGAATTCTATTTGAAGAAAAAATTCAACAAAGAACAAAACACATTACTGTTGTTTTAGAGAATATCTTTCAAGGCAGAAACATCTCTGCATCAATAAGGTCAGCTGATTGCTTTGGAATACAAGATGTTAATATTATTGAAAATGACAATATTTTTAATGATGATTCAGAAGTATCAATGGGTGCTGAAAAATGGATTACTACCAAAAGGTTCAATAAACTGAAGCGTAACAGTATTGAAGCCATCAAAAAGTTAAAAGCTGAAGGCTACCAAATTATTGCAACCACACCACATAATACTAACTGCACACTTTATGACTTAGATGTTATAAGTCAGAAAACTGCAATAATCTTTGGTGCGGAAGTGAATGGGTGTAGCCAAGAAACCCTGGAATTAGCCGATATAAGAATGAAGATTCCAATGTATGGTTTTACAGAAAGTTTTAATATTTCAGTATCAGTTTCACTATGTTTACAGCACCTTACTTATAAGATGAGAAACAGTAATATTGATTGGAGATTATCAGAAATAGAGAAAGATGAAGTTCTATTGCAATGGCTTAGAAATAGTATAAAATCCTCTACACAAATAGAAGAAGATTATTTAAAGAAATTGAAAAAAAATAATTCATATATTTAAAGAAAATAAAATAGAGTATGGGAAAAGGAGATAGAAAATCAAGAAAGGGTAAGATTTTTATGGGAACTTATGGCGTTAAAAGGCCTAGGAAAACTGCTAAAGTGAGAGTTATTATTAAGTAAAAGAAAACGGTACTTAAAAAAAAGGAAGTAGTAACAAAAGTTGCAACTAAAAAGAAAATGGAAACTAAAAAAACAGATGCAAAAAATCAATAATTTATTTCAAATAATAAACATAAATATTAAGATTTAAGGTGCTAACCTTTCTTTATTCCAAATATTTTTATCAAACTCATAAAGCAACCTATCATGTAACCTTGATGGTCTGCCCTGCCAAAACTCAATTTTAGAGGGTATAACACAATAACCACCCCAATGTAATGGTCTATCAATATTCTTACCTTTAAATGTACTTTCTAGCTTATTTAAATTATCCATAAAATCATAATATAAACCAATTGATGTACTTTGATGACTTAACCATGCTCCCATCTGGCTTTCTCTAGGCCTATTTTTAAAATACTCATCAGAATCTTTTGGAGATATCTGTACTGCAATTCCCGTAATTCTAACTTGCCTTTCTAATTCTGGCCAATAAAAATTTAATGAAACATTAGGGTTGCTTTTTATATCTAATGATTTTTTACTCTTGTAATTTGTAAAAAATGTAAATCCTTTTTTATTTACTGATTTTAATAAAACTACCCTAGAAGAGGGTTTATTTTCTACAGACACTGTTGAAAGTATACAAGCATTTGCTTCATCTTTATTTAACTTTAATGCATCATCAAACCATTTTAAAAAGAAAGAAATAGGATTGTCTTCTAAATTCTTAAAATCAATTGATGATTTTTTATAATTAAGCCGTAAATTCTTTAAATCCATAAGTACTATTAAATTTCAAAATGTATATTTACAAAAGTTTTACAAATGTATTGAATTATGCTTAAAGCCAAAAAAGGAAGATTATTAATTTCTGAACCAACTTTAATTGACCCTGTTTTTTTTAAAAGTGTTGTTCTTCTTACTCATCATACATCTGACGAGAGTATTGGCCTTATCTTAAATCATCCAACTAAAATACATCTTAATGAAATTTTAAATAATATTCCATTAAGTGATTTTCCTGTTTATATTGGAGGGCCAGTTGAAAAAAACTCTATTCATTTTATTCATACATTAGGAGATTTAATTCCAAATACAGAAAAAATAACAGATGGGCTTTATTGGGGGGGAGATTTTGACACTGTACTTTCTTTAATGACAAAGAATGAAATCACAAAAGATAATATTCGTTTTTTTGCAGGTTATTCTGGTTGGGGAGAAAATCAACTAATTGAAGAAATTAGTGAAGATGGATGGATTATTAACAATGCAAATAAAGACATTTGCATGCAATACTCTAAACCTACACTTTGGACTGAATTAATTAAAACACAAAACAGAAAATATGCTATCTGGGCTAATATGCCTAAAAATCCAAATTTAAATTAATGCTGAAATCCACTAGCTTCAACTGTTATGATCTGTTTTTTTTCTCTAAAAATTAGTATCACTTTGATTATAAAATTACTAATTTGCTTCCCTCCAGTATTGGTATAATAGTTGATTTTACTGGAGGTGCTAAGCAAAAACGAGTATCATTTTCCATGTTTAAAGATTTCAATCTTTTTCTATGAGAAGATTCACTTAAGAACTTAAATATATTTCCATTTGAATTGTTCATCAGTTGCCTTGAAGCAAATAAGGAATCACAATTAGAATCATATTTACCTGAAGAAAGTAATAAAGTAGCCAAACTACCTGCAAAAATGGGATCTTCCAAATTAAACACTCCTTTCCATCCTGAGCATAAAATAATGATATTATTATGCTCATCAAGTAAATGATTGGCAACAGCATCAATATTAATGTAAGATGCCGTAATAACTTTATGATCTTTAGCATTATAGATTGCCTTAGTTCCATTTGTCGTAGTAAGTACTAAGGTTTTACCAATTACATCAGCATTTATATAATGAAAAGGAGAATTCCCATAATCAAAACCCTCAATTGGTTTGGCATTCCTTTCTGCCGCAATAATATAACCTTCTTTTCCTTTGAAGCTAAGTGCTTCATCCAAATTTTGTACTGGTATAATAGCCTTTACTCCTTCCATAAAAGCAGTGGAAATTACGGATGTTGCTCTTAGTACATCAACCACAACAACAGTTGATTTTCCATCAGAATATTTACTAAACTGATCAGCAGTAAAACAAACTTGAATGTTCTTTTTATCGCTCATTAATTTAGAAATGGCATTTTAACAACTTTTGCTCTTATTAGTTTTTTACGAACTTTAATTAAAATTTCAGAATCTAATTTTGAAAATTCTTTTGGTACATAGGCCATAGCAATAGCTTTATTTAAAGTTGGGGACATAGTGCCAGAAGTAATAATACCAATTTTATTACCTTCAGCATTAACAATAGGATATCCATTTCTAGCAATTCCTTTATCAATAAGTTCTAAGCCAACAAGTTTTTTTGTAGCGCCCGCCTCCTTTTGAGCTTTTAAGTTATCATGATTTACAAACTCTTTTGTGAATTTTGTAATCCAACCTAATCCAGCTTCAATAGGAGATGTTGTATCATTTATATCATTTCCGTAAAGACAATATCCTTTCTCTAAACGCAAAGTATCACGAGCTGCAAGCCCAATGGCTTTCATCTCAATTGATGTAGCAAACAAAGCATCCCAAAGTTGTTTTACTGATTCGTTTTTAACATAAATCTCAAAACCAATTTCACCTGTATAACCAGTTCTTGAAAGTATCACTTCATCAATATCAGCTATACTTCCTATTCTAAAGTTATAGTACTTTATCTCTGATAAATCGACAGAAGTAAGCTCCTGTAAAAGTTCAATTGATTTAGGACCTTGCACAGCCAACAAAGAAAAATTATCAGATTGATTATCAACCCTACATCCAAAAGTATTGTGCTTATTTATCCAAGCTAAATCTTTTTCCATATTTGATGCATTAACTACAAGTAAATAGTTGTTTTTAGCAATCATATAAAGTAAAAAGTCATCAACTATACCTCCATTAGCATTTGGCAGGCAAGTGTATTGCACCTTACCAGGGATAAGTTTACTTACATCATTAGAAGTAATATATTGAAGGAAATCAAGTGCTTTATCACCACTTATAAAAAGCTCACCCATATGCGATACATCAAAAACTCCAACTGACTCACGAACAGTTTGATGTTCTATTTTTACTCCTTCAGCATATTGAATGGGCATTTTATAACCTGCATACTCAACCATCTTCCCTCCTAAAGTTTCGTGTAAATCAGATAAAACTAACTTTTTCATTACATTTATTTTTTTTGCAAATTTAACAATTCAATTTTTTTATTGCTTGTTATTATTTGTATAATTAAAAACTATATTTGCATAGTATGAAAAAACTTAACAGAACGCTAACCCTACCAGCAATTATTGCTATTAGTATAGCTGGTATGCTTGGTGGAGTTTTTGTTATACCTGGAATAGCTACTGCTTATACTGGAACATCTTTATGGCTAGCATTTCTTATTGCTGCACTCTCAATTTTGCCTGCAGTATTATCTAAATCTGAACTTGCAACTGCTATGCCTAAATCTGGTGGAGCATATGTATTTATTGAAAGAGCACTTGGCCCTTTAATGGGTACAATATCAGGAATTGGGCTTTGGATTTCATTACTTTTAAAGAGTTCATTTGCTCTGGTTGGACTAAGTGCCTATTTATTAGTAGTTGTAAATATACCATCAATAGATTTAAAATATGTTTCCATTCTTTTTCTAGTGTTAATTATGTGTCTTAATATTATTGGTGTGAAAAAAGTTGGAAAGGCTCAGCTTATAATTGTAATAGCAAGTATTATAAGTTTAATTGCACTTATATTTATTGGGTTACCTCAAATTGACAGGAATACATTAAGACCTTTCTTATATGATGGAAATATGGGTCTTGTTAGCGCAATCGCTTTTGTTTATGTTGCTTTTGCTGGAGTAACAAAAATTGCTGCTATTGCTGAAGAAGTAAAAAATCCCGATAAGAATTTACCAAAAGCAATGATAATGTCTTTAGCAATAATGACAGCTATTTATATTATAATCTCTTTTGTTTTATCAGGAAATATTCCTTTTAATGAGCTATCAAACGACATAAAGCCAATTTATACTTTAGCTTATAAATTAGGAGGAGAAACTATTGCATCCATTATTGGAATTATTGGAGTTGTAACATTAATATCATTGGCAAACTCTGGGGTTTTAGCCTCTTCAAGATTTCCTTTTGCAATGTCAAGAGATAAACTTTTACCTACATCATTATCAAAAGTACATCCTAAATACCTGACACCAGTAAATACTATCTTACTAACTTCTTTAATAATGGTCTTAGTTATTATCTTTCTAGATGTAGAAAAGATGGCAAAATTAGTTAGCGCATTTAAAGTAAGTATGTTTATTTTAGTAAACTTAAGTGTTATTATTTTAAGAGAAACCTCTGTGCAATGGTATAATCCTAGCTATAAATCCCCTTTCTACCCTTATATGCAAATCTTTGGTATTCTTAGTGGAGTTGTATTATTATTCTATTTAGGTCTGATGCCAGTTTTAACACTTTTAGGAATTTCTATCTTAGGAACTATTATTTATTTTAATTATGGAGTAAAAGCTTCTAGAATTGGGGTTTTAAAAAGATACGGTCATATTCCTGCTTTATATCTATTGGGTAGAGATAAAGAGTCGTCAAGCCTTAATAAAATACAAGATAAACTTGTTAATGAAATGATAAATGCATCCATCAATAAAGATGCTGGAGTAATTATTCCATTACTTGGAAACGAAACTTCACCATCAATATTAATAGAATTAGGAGCATCATTAAATAAAAAAAAGAACATACAAGTAGTAAATATTACTGAAGTTCCTGATCAAACTTCACTAAATGCTTTTGAGAAAAATACTCCTAAGAATAATGCGTTAAAAAGAATAACTTTTAAGCTTGCAAATGTTTTAGATAAGCATATTGAATTTGAGCCTATTGCTACGCACAAACTTACTGAAACCATACAAGCTATTAGTGATCAAACATCTATTGATTGGTTAGTTCTTGGTTGGAATGGTAGAGCGCAAAATGGTATATTCTTCAATAATCCTTTAGGTTGGATTGTAAGTCATATTAACTCCAATTTTGGATTATTTAAATGTAGCGGAATCCAAAAGTTTGAGAACCTACTTTTAGCAATTAGACCTGATAGTCCAGATGCTGATAAACTTGTTAGTACTACTAGTATTATAGCAAATCATTATAAAACTAAGTTTGTAATGTTGCATGTAGTAAGGGATGATTTATCAAAAGTTGAAATTGAGAAAATTAAGCTTAATGCTGAGAATAAACTAATAGGTACTAAAGGAATAGTTAGAATTATAGTTTCTAACGAGCCAATTGACACGGTATCAGAACTAACTGCCGAGTATGATTTACTAATACTAGGTACTCCAAGAAAAGATACGCTAAGGACTATGCTTTTCGGAACAGGAAAAGATAAGTTTGCTGTAAAAGCAACTTGCTCTGTTCTTAGGTTAACTCTCAAGTAATAGTTACTCTACAACTATTTTTTTCTCAGTAGTTCCATCATTAAACTGATAAAATAAGGTTTGATTGGAGTTAGGAACTACCTCCCTACCTAATATATCAGTAATCTTAATCAGTTTCTTAGTTGCACTATTATCTTCTTCAACAGTAGTTGTTGAAGCGACAGTTACAATAGAAAAAATTGAATCTAATAAGCACCCATCATTTGTTAAAGCTGATAATGTAATTGTATAATTTCCTGGTGCGGTGTAAGTATGAACGGCATTCTCATCAAAGGAGAAATATCCATCCCCAAAATCCCACATTACACTTTCATAGTTAGTTGATAAATTTGTACAACTAATACTATCATTATATTGGGTAAAGGAAAAATCAGCATGAAAAATATTCCAAGCAGATAAACTATCTAGAACTGTATTAGTAGCAATAGTCTGCAAACTTATTGCTGTAATGCTATCAATTCCATTTGGCAAGTATGTACTGCTAATACAACTCTTTTTAAATATTGTACTATAAAAAGTACAAGCCGATAAATAACTTCCATAAATACTTGGATGACTGTTGTCAGAAGCATATAAATTAAGTGTACTATCCATAGCAATTGATGCTTTCCAAGCCATACCAACTGGAGCGCAACTTGCATTGTTATCAATTGTCATTTCCAAATAGCTTTCTTTTAACCTTTGCTGCATTCCACTATAAGTACATATGGGTGGGTAAAACTGACAATTCTGCTGATCCCCATACTTTCTACCCCAAGTCATAAAAAACAATGGCTCAGTGCACGAGAAATGACTTTCAATTGAATCTACTAAAATTGCTGCATATGGGTAAGTATCATTAGCTACTTGTGATGGAGGAAAAGATGGCTCTTGACTTTGTGCCTGAAGAACCACATAATCCCATTGTTGTTGATTTATTTTTGAAAGTGTTTGTGCACTAGTAGAATGCACATTAAAAGTTGCCCCTCCAGGAGTGCTACTATCATATATTAAAGTATCTCCAAATGACAATGCAATTTGTTTTACTAAATCTGGTAAGCTGTTTCCATAAGTATAAGAATTACCTATAAAAAGAACTTCTTTAGTTTGCTGAGAGAAAGCAGGTGATATACAAAATATACCAGCTATTATTAATGTTAGTATTTTATTCAATATTTATTTGTTTATGCACAGAGCCATCATCATAAATATAAAATTGTGTTTGATTGGGATTAGGAACTACTTCCCTACCTAATACATCCAATATTTTTACTAATTCTTTAGATAATTCTTTTAAATCATCAATACTTGAAACGGTATTTTCACAAGGTACCTCAACCTCAATATCATAATAGAAATAATAGTAACCTGGAGAACCTGCACTAGTACCCGTTATACTCATTATTGATCCAATATTATAAGGATAAACAGCTCCAGCATCATTTCTATATAAATCTGAATTTCCATTAGAGATACCAAGTTGCATATTATTTCCAATAGGGACTTCAAAATTTAAAATAAGTTGCTGCTGCCCTTGAACTAAAGAATGAGTAGTATCATCTAGTACTGCCCCATTTGATGCCCGTAACTCAAAAGTTACAGTTGTAGGATTATCAGCATAAAATACTGCTGTCTTTATTAATAAATCAGTTGTAGCATCAAAAATTAAATGTTGGTTTCCATTAAAAAATCCACCTGAAGCAAATGTATTATCAGCCTCTCCTCCGTACTCTAATGAAGTATTTGCATTTGGATTATAATTATTTGCTGATGGATCCATACATCCTAAAATTGGCGCATTAGGGTCTATATTTAATACTGCGTTTAATATTACAACTTGTCCATTTATTAAAGTTGCTTGCAAAGTATCGTTTATAAATCCTGGCATTGAAAAAACTACATCAAATATTCCTCCATCAGCATTTCCACATGAATAATTACCACTTAAGTTAGTAGTAGATGAATTTGGTATTATAGTATTTAAAATAATAATATTTGCACCAATAATAGCTGCTCCTGTACCACCATTAGTTACATTTCCTTCCAAATAGCATGCTTCTGAAAATTCTCTTTCAAAAACTAAAAGTTTAGCATTTCCATTAGTACTACTATTAATATCGGAAGAAATAATAATACCAGAGGGAAAGTAAGGATATGTACCCCAACAGCCATCAAAACCATCACCACTTCCTGAGTAAGAATCGTAATAAGCAACTTGAACCATATTGTTAGGTTGTGAGATGTCATGCACAGTAGTTCCATCTCTATAGTAAGATGTAATTAAAAAATTACCATCAACATGTGTATTATGAGGTATAGAATTGCTACCTGGATTAGATTGGATCCTGTCTACCTCTTGGATATTATTACAATCCGTGATATCGTAAGCAGCTAAGTAAGCATCTGAAGTTTCATCAGTAGTAAATACAAAGTCACCATCATCACTAATCCAAGCATTATGAGTAAAATTATTAGGAGTACTATGTGTTCCTAGGGTGTTAGGATTGTTTTTATCACTTATATCAACAACATATAATTCACCTGCATAAATACATCCTGCATATAAAGTATCACCTCTTACCATCCCATCATGAATATACTGCTCATTCCATTCTCCTAAATAATGAGGAGCAGTTGCATTTGCTGCAACGTCTAAGAATATAGCACCATCGGGTGGACTACTTCCTGTAGCTGATGATGCACCAAATATGTAACAAATTCCATTTTCATCAATATAAAGATTATGTGCTGCTGTAAATTCTACAGAAGCTCCAGTATTTGGATTTGTAAAATTACTTACATGCCAATTAGTACTACCAGTCATATCTGTTAAATCTACAATTAATAATCCTGCATCGGCTTCCGTGGTTACATAGGCATAATTACCCCAAGTCTTTACATCTCTCCAAGTAGAATTAATATCAGCTATTTGAAATTCTAAAATAGGATTAGAAGGATTGCTTACATTAACACAAGCAAAACCATCATTTAATCCAACTAAAGCATATTCACCACCATCATTAGGTTCAACCCAACCCCATATGTCGTTTCCTTCAGTTGAGTTCCATTCGAATGAACCAATTAAGTCCATATTATAATTGTTTTGTGAAAAAGTTAAAAATGGTAATAATAGTAATGTAAAAAGTATTTTATTCATGTTGTTTTATTTTTTGCAAATTTAATAAAAATTCATACTAAATTGTTATCAGGAATTTTGCTATCTTATGTCTTTAGTTTATAATTCTAGAGTAATTTGTCCGCCACCATACTCATCATCTTCAGGTTTCACCTCTTTTGATGATTCTTTAACTTCAGGCTCATTAGTAATCTCTAACTCAATTTCAGTTTTTACTTCAATTGGTTTTTCCGCTACCTCAATAATTTCCTCAATTATCTCTAATTCTTGCTCTATTATTTCTTTATAAGGTAAAGAGTCAATCAAGTTGATTTCTTTTACTTTTTTAGATGTTAGTTTATTCCCTAGCGCCTTCTCTCCTTTTACAGAAATAAACTCTTCAATGTTAATGATTTGAGTTTGCCTGTCTTTTCCTTTTTCTTTTACAAATACTATCTCTACTTGAGGTCTCCAATCAGTACTTACAACTTCTAATTGACTATTTTCATTATCGGTAATAAAACTAAAACGAGACATAGTATTCTCTACTAAAAATCGTTTCACATAGTAAGCCTGTTTGTTGCCATCAAAATAAACTGCAGAAATAGGCTTATTAGGATTGTTCTGCTCAATTAAAATCATATCCTCATCAAAATGATTAGAGATATCAAATGATTTTAATTCAATTTCACCAGATTGCTGAATCGTTAAAATTTTATCCTCAGCTTTAAAAGCACCAAGTAATTCTCCTCTTTCATCAACATTTAACCTCTGTACTGTATCATCAAACCAAATTTTACGAGCCGATAAAGTTGAAATTCCTGCTGATTTTAACTCCACTTTTCTTACTGCTTTTTTAGTAACAATATTTCCACCAGAACCTTTTCCTTTTATTGCAAGTTCAGCAAAATCAACATCAATTTTAAGCGTTTTAAGTTTTGCTAATTTTTTCAAATGCACAGTTACTGTTTCTGCCTCACCATTTGGGTTAGCAGTAAAATATAGTACTTTACTTCCTTTTTCTGATTTTGTTAATCCGTAATCTCTACCCCTAGTAATTGACTTAACAGGGAAGCGTTTCATCATAGAAGTACCAGACTTCCCATCCTTATAAATCATATTATAAATAGTTCGCTCATCTTTCTTTTTAAAGACCGCACAATGAATTATTTCTTTACCAACAAAGACCTTGCTACCCACTTTTACAACTTGCATACTACCATCTTTTTTAAAAACAATAATATCATCAATATCTGAGCAATCACAAACATATTCATCCTTTCGCATAGATGTACCAATAAAACCTTCTTCTTTATTTATATAAAGTTTTTTATTAGCCACAACTACTTTAGTTGCATCTATACTTTCAAAAGTTTTAATTTCAGTTTTACGCTCCTTCCCTTTTCCGTATTTCGTTTTTAAGTTTTTGAAATAATCAATAGCGTAATCAGTCAGATTGGCTAAATAACCTTTTATCTCTTCAATTTTTGCTTCAAGTTTTAAGAGTTCTTCATTTGCTTTATTCAAGTCAAACTTAGTTATTTTCTTAATCTTAATTTCGGTTAATCTTTCAACATCCTCATCCGTAACATCTCTTAATAAATTCTTAGCATGAGGTTTTAATTCTTTATGAATAGTCGCAATAATCTCTTTCCAATTATCAAGCTCTTCAATTTTATGGTAAATCCTATTTTCAATAAATATCCTTTCCAATGATGCGAAATGCCATTTTTCTTGAAGTTCAGAAAGGTTAACTTCTAATTCTTGTTTTAATAAATTTAGCGTATGTTCAGTTGATTGTTTTAATATCTCAGAAACTCCAAGGAATTTTGGCCTATCATCTTCAATAATACATGATAAAGGAGAAATAGAAACTTCACAATCAGTAAACCTATATAAAGCATCTATAGTTTTATCAGGAGAAATTCCTGCTGGAATTGTAATTGAAATTTCAACATGTTCTGCCGTATTATCCTCTACCTTTTTAACCTTAATTTTTCCTTTATCATTAGCTCTAAGGATAGAATTAATTAAAGATGTAGTAGTTGTAGAAAAAGGCAATTCTGAAACAATAAGTGTATGCTTATCTTCTTGATGAATTTTAGCTCTTACCCTTATTTTACCTCCTCTTAGTCCATCATTATAATTACTAAAATCAGCACTTCCTCCACTATAAAAATCAGGATAAATTTTTGGCTTAACTCCTTTCAATACTTTTATAGATGCATCAATAAGTTCATTGAAGTTATGAGGTAATATTTTTGTTGATAGTCCAACTGCAATACCTTCAACTCCATGTACTAATAATAAAGGAAACTTTACTGGCAATGTTACTGGCTCTCTACCCCTACCATCATAAGAAGCTGACCAGTTTGTAATCTTCTTATTATAAACAACATCTAGTGCAAAGGGAGTTAATCTCACCTCAATATACCTTGAAGCAGCTGCTCTATCACCAGTCGCAACATTACCCCAGTTTCCCTGCATATCAAGCAATAAATCCTTTTGTCCAACTTGCACCATAGCATCACCAATTGATGCATCACCATGAGGATGATATTTCATAGTATGTCCAATAACATTAGCTACTTTATGATACCTCCCATCATCTAGCTCCTTTAATGAATGAAGTATCCTTCTTTGTACAGGTTTTAATCCGTCATTAATATGAGGGACAGCACGCTCCAAAATAACATAAGAAGAATAATCCAAAAACCAGTTTTGATACATGCCTGAAACATGTATAACTGACTCTTGATTATTTTTGTTTTGTTCCAAATCTTCCTCCATCTAATTGTTTTTTACAATTATTCTATCAAAAAATTTACTAATTCTCTCAATTTCATTTTCTGACATAAAAGTAATATTAAATCGTTTTGCCACTTTCTTACCACTCTGTGTTTCTATCTTCAACATTAATGTTTTATTGAAACTAAAAGGCCTGTTAAAAAAAGAATAATCTCTTAACATAGCGTGAGGAATATCAACATAATCCTTTGTCTTAAAAAAATCCAGCAACACTCTGTGTGAGGTAATCTGTATAACATAAGGATCAAGATTTACTGTATATTTAAAAATTCCAACAATTAAAAAGTATATGATGACAACAGTACTAACTATACTGTAAATAATATTCTCAGCAAAAAAATTACTAAGACCAGAAAATGGTAAATAAATAATAAACCATTCTGGAATTATTATTGTTGTAACAAACAATATAAACAAACCTCCAACTAAGAATGTTATTTTTGTTTTATTATTACATTTTAAATTTATATTATGCATCAATTATATCCTCTTCTACCCTCAAATTATTAATAATGAAATCTTGTCTTTCTTTTGTGTTCTTGCCCATATAATACTTTAATAAATCTTGTATTTTATCTTCTTTAGCTAAAATTACAGGGTCTAATCTCATCTCAGGACCAATAAAGTGTTTAAACTCATTAGGAGAAATCTCTCCTAAACCTTTAAATCGTGTAATCTCTGCTGATTTTCCTATGACTTCTAATGCACTTATTCTTTCTTCCTCAGAATAACAATAGATTGTTTTCTTTTTATTTCTAACTCTAAATAGTGGTGTTTCTAAAATATAAACATGACCTTCCTTTACTAGTTCAGGGAAAAATTGCAAAAAGAAAGTCAATAACAATAATCTAATATGCATACCATCAACGTCAGCATCTGTAGCAATAACAATTTTATTGTAACGCAAATCATCAATCCCAGTTTCAATATTTAAGGCTGCTTGCAATAAATTAAATTCCTCATTCTCATACACTACCTTTTTAGTTAATCCATAAGAATTTAATGGTTTACCCCTAAGACTAAAAACAGCTTGCGTTTTAATATCCCTAGTTTTAGTAATTGATCCAGATGCAGAATCTCCCTCGGTAATAAAAATAGTAGAATCTACTCTAGTATCTTTCTTTTGATCATTATAATGTACTCTACAATCTCTTAACTTCTTATTATGAAGATTGGCTTTCTTAGCTCTTTCTCTAGCTAATTTTTTAACTCCAGCCATGGCTTTACGCTCATGTTCAGCCATTTTTATTTTTCCTTCAATAGTATCAGCAGTACTAGAGTTTTTATGCAAATAATTATCTAAATGTTTCTTTAAGAAATCTTGAATAAAAGTCAAGACAGTAACTCCATCAGGTTCAATTTCGGTTGAACCTAATTTAGTTTTGGTTTGCGACTCAAATATGGGCTCAATAACTTTAATACTTACAGCAGCATTTATTGCTTGCCTAATATCAGTAGAATCATAATTTTTACCAAAAAACTCTCTTATTGTTTTTACTAATCCTTGCCTAAAAGCACCTTGATGCGTACCACCCTGTACAGTATGTTGCCCATTAACAAAAGAATAATACTGCTCAGAATATTGGTTTTTACAATGAGTTATTGCTACCTCAATATCATCTGCTTTAAGATGAATAATTGGGTATAACATTTCAGCATCAGTTCTTTGTTCTAATAGATCAAAAAGTCCGTTTTCAGAGTAGAATTTTTCACCATTGAAAATTATTGTTAATCCTGGATTAAGGTAACAATAATTCCACATCATTTTCTCTACATATTCATTAATGAATCTGTATTTTCCAAATAGTTCTTCATCAGCAATAAAGGAAACTTTAGTTCCTCTCCTACTTGTGTTTTCTTGTATACTTTCCTCATTAGTAATTACACCTTGTGAGAATTCTACTAATTTACTTTTACCCTCACGAATAGATCTGATTTTGAAGTAAGATGACAATGCATTTGCCGCTTTTGTTCCAACTCCATTAAGTCCTACTGATTTTTTAAAAACCTTGGAATCGTATTTTGCTCCTGTATTAATTTTAGATACACAATCAACAACTTTTCCAAGTGGAATACCCCTTCCAAAATCACGAACAGTGACTTTATTATTACGAACAGTAACTTCAATAGTCTTTCCATTTCCCATCACATACTCATCAATTGAATTGTCAAGCACTTCTTTTAAAAGAATATAAACGCCATCATCAGGAGATGATCCATTACCCATTTTCCCAATGTACATTCCAGGTCGTAATCTGATATGTTCTTTCCAATCTAACGATCGGATACTATCTTCATTATAGTTAGCTTCAGCCATTATTTTCCTAATTTACTTCCTTCATTTTGATAGAATGCAAATATAAAATACTCTTTATTTTATTTTAAGAAACTAGAAACGCGTTATTAACAGGCTTTTCAACTTCTTATAAGCTTATAATTTTTTAGTTTTTAGATTTTGTCTTAAACATTAAAACGAAAATGCATAATATCACCATCTTTAACTACATAATCTTTACCCTCAACTGATAGTTTTCCATTATCCTTACAAGCTTGCTCAGAACCTAAATTTACATAATCATTGTAGGCCATAACTTCAGCTCGAATAAATCCTTTTTCAAAATCAGTATGAATAACAGCTGCAGCTTGTGGTGCTTTTGTACCTTCAGTAATTGTCCAAGCTCTTACCTCTTTTACTCCAGCAGTAAAATAAGTTTGTAAATTTAATAACTTATAAGTTGATTGTATTAAATAATGAACTCCAGGTTTTTCTAAACCTAATTCCTCAAGAAACATTTCTTGTTCTTCAATCTCTTCTAATTCTGCAATTTCTGCTTCAATTGCAGTTGCAATAAGTAATACCTCAGCATCTTCACCTTTTACAGCTTCTTTTACTGCCATTACATGTTTATTTCCTTCTTTTACTGATGCCTCATCAACATTACACATATACAAAACTGGCTTAGCAGTTATTAAATGCAAATCATTTATAACTTCTAGTTCATCATCAGTGGCATCTATACTTCTTGCTGAATTTCCAGCCTCCAAATGAGCAATATATTTATCGCAAATAGCTAGTATTTTTTGTCCAGCTTTATCACCTGACTTAGCAGTACGAGCATTCTTTTCTCGCAATTTTTCTAAAGTTTCTAAATCCTTTAATTGCAACTCCATATCAATTGTCTCTTTATCCCTTACTGGATCAACCGAACCATCTACATGAATAATATTGTCATCATCAAAACACCTTAACACATGAATAATAGCGTTTGTTTCACGAATATTTCCTAAAAACTTATTTCCAAGACCCTCTCCATTACTTGCCCCTTTGACTAAACCTGCAATATCAACTATCTCTACAGTAGTTGGCATTACTCTTTCAGGATTTACAATTTTTGACAATGCCTCTAATCTATCATCAGGCACTGAAATAATACCAACATTAGGTTCAATTGTACAAAAAGGGAAATTAGCTGATTGTGCCTTAGCTTTTGATAAACAGTTAAAAAGAGTTGACTTACCTACATTTGGTAATCCTACAATTCCACATTTTAATGCCATAATTCTATTATTTAAAGGTCGGCAAAGATATCATTTTAGATAATAGATAATATACATTATATATAAGATTCTATACATATTATTTTTGTCAACAATCCGTTAATAAGTACACATATATAAAAGTAATAAATTTATCAATCAGAAATGGCTATTCTTAAATTTGCGGTTAAATCAATCAAGCTATAAAAATGCCAAACATTACAGAATTAAATAATACAGTTACACAAATAAGAAGGGATATAGTAAGAATGGTACATGCCAATAGCTCAGGTCACCCAGGAGGATCATTAGGATGTACTGAGTTTTTAACAGTACTCTATTTTGATGTAATGAATCATAACACCAATTTTATTATGGATGCAAAAGGAGAAGATGTATTCTTTTTATCAAACGGACATATATCTCCTGTATTCTACTCAGTTTTAGCAAGATGTGGTTATTTTGATGTAGCTGAATTGGCAACTTTCCGTAAGCTTAACAGTAGATTGCAAGGGCATCCAACAACTCATGAAGGCTTAGAAGGAATTCGTATGGCTTCAGGATCATTAGGGCAAGGATTATCCAATGCTATTGGTGCGGCACTTACCAAAAAACTAATTAACGATGATTCAATTGTCTATACTTTACATGGTGATGGTGAATTGCAAGAAGGTCAATGTTGGGAAGCGTTTATGTACGCAAGTGCTAAAAAAGTAGATAACCTTATAGCAACTATTGATTACAACCAAAAACAAATTGATGGATCTTTGGATGAGGTATTGCCTATGGGAAATCTTACAGCTAAACTTGAGGCTTTTGATTGGCTAGTGCTTGAAGAAAAAAAAGGAAACAATTTAGAAGCAATAATCAAAACCTTAAATAAAGCAAAAGAGCTTAGTGGGAAGGGTAAACCTGTTGCTATCATTTTACACACAGAAATGGGTAATGGAGTTGATTATATGATGGGAACTCACAAATGGCATGGCTCTGCTCCTAATGATGACCAATTAGCAAATGCACTTTCACAAAACTCTGAAACTTTAGGTGATTACTAAGAATATTAAGATATTATTAATGGCTACTCTCTTGTTTATGGGGAGCTTTTCTGCTATGGCTCAAAAAAAGAAAGATCCAGTTAATCGTATCTTATTTATATTTGATGCATCACAATCAATGTTAGGAAGGTGGCAAAGTGGTCGTAAGATTGACATTGCCAAAAAGCTACTAAGTAATATGGTTGATTCTTTACAAAATATTGAAAACCTAGAAATTGGACTAAGAGTTTACGGACATAAAAGTGGTTATCCTCCACAAGATTGTGATGATACTCATTTGGAAGTAAATTTCTTAAAAGCAGAATTTGCAGTAGATATAATAAAAAAGAAATTAAAAGTAATAAGAGCTAGAGGAACAACCCCAATAGCCCGATCATTAGAAGAGGGAGCAAAAGATTTTCCTAGTGGTGATGCAAGAAATATAGTAATACTTATTACCGATGGAAAAGAAGAATGCGGAATGGATCCTTGTGCGGTTTCTCGACTTTATCAAAGAAAAGGGATTATTTTAAAACCTTTCGTTATTGGTGTTGGGCTTGATGAAAGTTGGAAAAATTCATTTGATTGTGTTGGTAGATTTTTTGATGCAAGTAAAGAAGCTGATTTCACAAATATTTTAAATATTGTAATCTCACATGTTATTGACAATACAACAGCTCAAGTAAACTTGTTAGATGAAAATGGAGAGACAATTGAAACTAATGTAAACCTTACTTTTTACAATGATTTTACAGGAACTTCAAAATACAATTACATCCATACAATGAATGCTTATGGCAATCCTGATACTATGGTAATTGATCCTGTTTTGTCTTATAAAGTTGTAGCACATACAATTCCACCTGTAAGTATTAGTAATATTACTCTTACTCCAGGAAAACACACTATAATTCCGATAAACACTCCTCAGGGCGAATTAGAAATAAAAATGAATTCTAAAATTAAGTACCAGTATATTGTTCGCCTTGCTGGAGTCGACACTACTTTAAATGTTCAAGAAATTAATGAAATTGAGAAATATTTAATTGGAAGATACGATATTGAACTTTTAACTTTACCAAGAAAAAAGTTTTATGATGTAGAAGTAAATCAAAGCAGTAAAACTACCTATTCGATTCCAACTCCTGGTTTGGCTAACATTTTACTGCCATCAAAAGGATATGGAGGTTTGTATGTTAAAAATGGTGATGAACTGGAGCAGATATATCATTTTAAAGGAGAAAAAACACAACACAGATTAACGTTATTGCCCGGAAATTACAAAGTAGTTTTTAGGGCAATATCAGCTAAAAATCATATTTATACTACAGAAGAAAGTTTTAAACTTAGATCAGGACAATCAGAACTTATAAAAATCTATTAAAAATGGAAATGAAAGATACACGCTCAGGATTTGGAGCAGGATTAACAGAATTAGGAAGAAAAAACCCAGATGTAGTTGCACTTTGTGCTGACCTTACAGGATCATTAAAAATGAATGATTTTCAAGATGAAAATCCTGAACGATTTTTCCAGATTGGTATAGCTGAGGCAAATATGATTGGCATTGCTGCAGGTATGACTATTGGAGGTAAAATTCCTTTTACAGGAACTTTTGCTAACTTTTCTACTTCTCGTGTTTACGATCAAATTCGTCAGTCAGTAGCTTATTCTGGTAAAAATGTAAAAATTTGCGCTTCACATGCTGGGATTACTTTAGGTGAAGATGGGGCTACTCATCAAGTACTGGAAGATATTGGCATGATGAAAATGCTACCTCACATGGTTGTTATCAATCCTTGTGATTACAATCAAACAAAAGCGGCTACTATTGCTATTGCTGATTATGTAGGCCCAGTTTATTTAAGATTTGGAAGACCAAAAGTTCCTAACTTCACTCCTACTGATCAAAAATTTGAAATAGGTAAAGCATTGCATTTAAAACAAGGAAATGATGTAACTATATTTGCTACTGGGCATTTAGTATGGGAAGCTTTAGAAGCTGCAAAAACTTTAGATTCAGAAGGAATTTCTGCAGAAGTAATAAATATACATACCATTAAACCTTTAGATAATGATGCAATCTTAAAAGCTGTAGCAAACACTAAATGTATAGTTACAGCTGAGGAACATATGCTGAATGGCGGACTTGGAGATAGCATTGCTCAACTTCTATCAAGAAAAAACCCTACTCCTATTGAAATGGTAGGAATGGATGATAGCTTTGGGGAAAGCGGACCTCCTATGAAATTGATGGAGAAATACGGAATTGATAGAAATGCTATTGTTGAATCTGCTAAAAAAGTGATTACTAGAAAATAAAATGGATGAAGCAAAAGATATCTTTAAAAAACACCAAGCACAAACTTTTCCTTTTCCATCTTGTATAGAAATTGAAAGTGCAAAGGGTAGTTATATTACAGATGTTAATGGAAAACAATATTTAGATTTTGTAGCAGGTGTTTCCGCTTGTACTTTAGGTCACTCCAACCCTATAATCAATAATGCAGTAAAGCAGCAGTTAGATAAATATTCCCATGTAATGGTTTATGGGGAATATGTTCAGTCGCCACAATACAAATTAGCACAGCTTTTAGCAGATAATTTGCCTGAAAATTTAAGTACAACTTATTTTGTAAATTCTGGAGCAGAAGCAATTGAAGGAGCTATGAAATTAGCCAAAAGAGCTACTGGTCGCTCTGAAATTATTTCTTGTAAAGGCTCTTATCATGGCTCTACACAAGGAGCACTTTCTATTATAGGAAATGAAGAATATAAAGCTAAATACCGTCCTCTTTTACCAAATTGTAATACGATTGTTTACAATAATGAAAACTCCCTAAAAAACATAACAAATCAAACAGCAGCTGTTGTAATTGAACCTATACAGGGTGGAACTGGTTTTGTTACACCAACTAATAACTTCTTACAGAAAGTAAGAGAAAGATGTTCTGAAACAGGAACATACCTAATTTTTGATGAAATACAAACTTGTTACGGCCGATTAGGGACACTTTTCGGATTTGAAAAATACAATGTAACACCTGATATACTCTGTATTGCAAAAGGAATGGGTGGTGGAATGCCTATTGGTGCTTTTATATCTTCTTGGGAGTTAATGAAATTATTGACCTTTGAACCCAAACTAGGGCATATTACTACATTTGGTGGTCATCCTATAAACTGTACTGCATCACTTGCAACTTTAGAACATTTACTTTCTGCTAATACTATGAAAGAAGTAGAACAAAAAGCTGAAATTTTTAGAAAATATTTAAAAACCCCAAAGATCAAAGAAATTAGAGGTGAAGGTTTGATGATATCTTTAGAATTTGAAAGTGAAGAATTAGCTCGAAAGGTAGTTGAAGAATCATTAGAGTGTGGACTTATTCTTTTTTATTTTCTATTTACCAAAACTGCAATACGTATAACTCCCCCACTTACCATAAGTAAAAAAGAAATAATCAAAGGTTGTAATATTATAAAAGGAATATTAGATGCATAAAAAAAGGAACCAATTGGTTCCTTTTAATAATTTTTCTTCTTTTGTTTAAAAGTACATTCTTAATACTAGAGATCCTGTAGCATTGTCATTCATAAATCCTATCTCTGAATCATTAGCATTGTCAGTTGTATTCTCATTTGAAGTAGTGCCATCCCAAGATAAGTTTGTCGTACTACCACCTCCCATAGATTTGTAAGAAAAGCCCCATCCATACTCACCACCTATCGACATTCTTGGCATCATAAAATACTCAAATCCAATAAAACCCCTTAGCATAACACCTAGGTTCATACCTGATTTATCTTCAATTATACCAGTTCCTCCATACTCAGCAGAATTTCCATAATCATTTTTTTCTGTAGCAGAAGATATACCAAGACCAGCTTCTGCTCCATAAACACCTTGTAATCTAGTATTACCTTTTCTATATTCTTTTCCAAACCATAAATTAATATTAGTATTACCTATGCTATTTTTGTTAGTAACCATAGCATCAGGATCAGAAGATGAATTGTCTTGAACATCTTCATTATCTACTGCTTTATGCATATTTAGTCCTGCTCGTACTCTCCAAGCTTCAACATTGCTTGTCATTAGTTTACCATAAATAGTTTGCTCAAATCCCTCTACATAACCAGCTGTTGGAGCTGTTGCGCTAGAGTTAAATAAATTACCAAAGTAATTCAGTGAGGAAGTTGCATCAAATCCAATTGACCAATTACCATCTTCAGGAAGATATGAATCATCTGTCCATCTATCTGTCCATGATTGTGCTGAAACACTAATTGCTAGAAGAAAAGCACACATAATTGTAAATATTTTTTTCATATTATTTTTTTTTAAATGCCTACTCTAAAATGGTTTTCGGCTTACCCAATAATTTTTACAATATTAGATAAAATATTCTAAACTTCACACAGTATATTTAATACTAAAGCAAAACTCTAGAATAAACATATAAATAAATTAAAAATCAACATATTATATATAAATATCATGATTTTAAATTGAATATTTGTTATTATTCATATTTTATTACAGCGTTTTATATTAATAATTAGAAGAGTACATTAACTTCTCAGTATCTTTTATAAGCATCATTAAGTTTTATTTACTAAGATTATCTATTATTGCATGAAAATTAAAACTTAAAAAAACACAATGGGTGAATCTTATGAAAACCAACTAAATAATTGGGTAAACAAAGAGAAATCAGGAGTTAACCTACTTAATTCTGTAGGAACTTTAATGTACGATAAAGGAATTGAATTAATTCTCTTTAGAAATCAACTTCTAGAAATTGGTGTTTCTGAGTTAATGAACAATATTTCTTACGCTAATAAAGTTGTAGGAAGAGAAAACAATGTTGAAGTTGCTGCTCTGTTAGCAAGTGAAATGCTTAATATGGATTTAGCTCCATCTAAAATTGATATTGGTCTATTAACTGCAGAGTATATTGAAAATAATGAATCAGATGCAAATACTTTTTTATCAGATAAATTAAGCCATATAATTGGTAAATCAGCTTCAACTAACCAAGCAAAAGATGTTATCCTTTATGGTTTTGGAAGAATAGGAAGATTAGCTGCAAGAGAATTAATAAAACAAGCAGGAAAAGGACAACAATTAAGGTTAAAAGCTATTGTTGTAAGAAAATTAACTGATACTCAAATTTCAAAAAGAGCTGACTTATTAAGAACAGATTCAGTACACGGCTCATTTAAAGGTGTGGTTGATATCGATTTACCTAATCAATCTATAATTGTAAATGGTCAAGTAATTAAATTTATTGATGGAGGAACTCCTGAAGATATTGATTATACACAACATGGGATTAATAATGCATTATTAATTGACAATACTGGTGCTTTTACTGACAAAGTAGCTTTAGCTCGTCATCTACAGGCAAAAGGAGTTAGTAAAGTTTTACTAACAGCTCCTGGAAAGGGAATTCCAAATATTGTATATGGAATTAACTCATCAGAAATTAATGTTGATAATACTGATATTTTCTCAGCAGCATCTTGTACAACTAACTGTATTGCTCCTATATTACATATAGTTGAAAATAAATATAAAGTACTAAAAGGTCACTTAGAAACTGTTCATTCATATACAAATGATCAGAATCTTTTGGATAACATGCATAAGAAGCCAAGAAGAGGTCGTTCTGCTGCAATCAATATGGTAATTACTTCAACAGGTGCTGGAAAAGCAGTTACTAAAGTTATTCCATCTTTAAAAGGAAAATTATCTGCAAATGCAGTGCGTGTACCTACACCAAATGTTTCACTTGCTATTTTAAAGTTAACACTTGATAAAGTGACGTCTGTTGCTGATATCAATGCAACTATCAGAGATTCAGCTTTGAGAGGAAACTTAGTGAACCAAATTAACTATCAAGTAGATCCAGATTTAGTTTCTTCTGATATTATAGGAAATACTTGTTGTTCAATTTATGATAGTAATGCAACTATTTGTACTGAAGAAGGAAAAGATGTAGTCCTTTACATTTGGTATGACAATGAGTTTGGATACACTAAACAAGTTATCAGATTAGCAAAACTGATTGCTAAAGTTAGAAGATTAACTTATTACTAAATAGAAAAAAGTTATGAAGTTAAACAACAAATCATATTTAGCTTATAAACTTTTTAACTCTTCATTTACAGGATTATCAGTTGGTATTTTAATTACAATTTATCAACCTTTAGATCTATCAATTTACTCTATAGGTGGAATGCTTTTAGCTGGTGGAATGCTAGTAATTGCAAAATTCTATGACAAACTCCTAAATATTAAAAGTTTCTTTCGGATTTCCTTGCTGGTTGAAGTTGTGATGCTTTTAACAATTATTACTTTTTTACTGTTACAATATTCACTAACCTCTGCCCTTTTAATATATATGGGATATCAACTGACTTTTATTTTTGGTGGGTATTTAGTAAGAGCAGAAACTTTAGTTGCTAAAGATAAAGATTTAATTGGAAAGATTGATGTAAATAAACAGATTGGTTATTTAGTAGGTTTAGGAGCTTCATTTTTATTCTACAAAGCATTAGAATATGGCTTTGAAATTAATGATTCACAAACGCAAGTACTTATACTTCACTACTTTTTAATACCATTGCAAACTTTGATTATACTATTGTTTTTGAGAAGTTTTTCTAAAGAAAATTGATGTCCAATTTTAAGTTTAAACAATTTGAAGTTGCACAAGATAAAACTGCAATGCAAATTGGAACTGATGGTGTTTTACTTGGTGCATGGTCAGATTTAGTGGATTCAAGAAATATACTTGATATAGGATGCGGTACTGGATTAATTTGTTTAATGGCTGCTCAAAGAAACCCATCATCACTTATAACAGGAATTGAACTTGAATTTAATGCTTTTAAGCAATCAACTGAAAACTGCAAAAAATCCAAATGGAATAATAGAATTTCTATAATTCATTCTTCATTACAATCTTTTAATTCAAGTTCTAAATTTGATTTAATTATTAGTAATCCTCCATTTTTTAGTGGCTCTACCGAATCTCAAAATTATGAAAGAAATCTTGCAAGAAATACTCACACGCTACCAATTAATTATTTAATTAAAAAATCAAAGGCACTATTGGATAAAAATGGTAAGTTTATTGTAATCATACCTTTTGACAGCAAAACTAATTTCTGTGATTTAGCAAATAACAATAATTTATTTTTGAATAAAATTTGCTTTATAAAAGGAAATATTTCTTCACCAATAAAAAGAATAATGATGGAGTTTTCTTTTGCAAAATCAGAACTAATTAAGCAAGAACTAACTATTGAAATTTACAGACATCAATACACAAAGGAGTACATCAGTCTTTGTAAGGATTTCTATTTAAAGATGTAAATCTAAATCAATACAGCCCTCTAATTTAGCTTGAATAATAATATGTTCTATTAGCATATCCTCTCTGATATTTACAGGATTATATTCTGTTTTTAAATTGTTATCCCACAATTTAGCCATAGTTTGCCAAAAGAATACATTAAACCTTCCTCTATAGGATTTAACTATTTCATATGAAGTTGTTCTAGTTTCTCTATAAATTAGTTTTACTAAAATTTTGCCCTCAGTCATTGTTAGATTTTTAAGCCTATCCGTATATTCTTCTTTCACCCATTTAGCAACCTCTTTAGTATATCGTTTTTTATGTCTCCTTTTTTGAATTGTATCTAATCCTCTTTGTATAGAGTTTAATTTTTCTTTAGCTAAAACCGCATAAGGATACACTTTTAAAACTCTTCTTTTAAGATTGAGATATTGACTCTTTTCCTTTGTGTTTTTAAATTCTAAAATTTTAACTTCAGATATTTCAGAAATGAATATGGTGTCGTCATTGATAATTTCAATATCTGCAACTATTACTTTTTCCTGAGCAAGCACAGCTAACGAAAGAAATGGCAAAATAAATAAAAATCTCATGGAACAAATATATACAGAAAAGCCATTTATTATAACTAATATGTAATTTTGTCATGATGATTACAAATATTCAACTTCAAGTGCTTCCAGAAGTGGTGGCAAATCCAGAATTACTTTTAAAAGTAGTTTCTGAAAAAACAAATTTTAAAAAAATAAATATCAAGCATATTGAGATTATAAAAAGGTCAATAGATGCAAGACAAAGGATTACAAAAATAAATTTGATACTAGATGTTTATACTGATGAAAAATTTATAAAAAAGCAAGAAGATATTCCTAATTATAAATATGTAAGTAATTCAGAAGAAATAATAATTATTGGGTCTGGTCCTGCAGGATTATTTGCTGCTTTACAACTTATTGTTGATGGAAAAAGACCAATAATTTTAGAAAGAGGTAAAGACGTACGAAGTAGGAGGCTTGACCTGGCAAAACTCACAAAAGAACATATTGTAAATGAAGATTCGAACTACTGCTTTGGAGAGGGTGGTGCAGGTACTTATTCTGATGGAAAACTATATACTCGCTCCAAAAAAAGAGGTGATGTAAATAAAATACTTGATATATTGGTACAGCATGGTGCAACTGAAGATATAAGAATTGAAGCTCATCCTCATATTGGTACAAATAAACTTCCTAAGATCATTAAATCCATAAGAGAAACAATTATTGAATATGGTGGAAAACTAATGTTTAATAGTAGAGTCATAGACATCAATATTAAAAATAATGCAGTAACAGGAGTTGAATTACAAGATGGAACAAGAATAGAAGCTCCTAAAATAATATTAGCAACAGGCCATTCAGCAAGAGATATTTTTAAGTTACTGCATAAAAAGGAAATTGAAATGGAGGCTAAGGCATTTGCTTTGGGTATCAGAGTTGAACATACTCAGAAATTAATAGACAAAATACAATACAAATGTGAGTCAAGGGGAGAGTATTTACCTCCCGCCCCATACTCTATTGTAAAACAGGTAAACGGAAGAGGAGTATATTCATTCTGTATGTGTCCTGGTGGTATAATTGCGCCTTGTGCAACCAAACCTGGTGAAGTAGTCACAAATGGATGGTCACCATCAAGGAGGGATTATGAAACTTCAAACTCAGGAATTGTAGTAGAGTTAAAAGTACAGGATTTTGCAAAGTTTGCTGATAAAGGACCACTTGCTGGAATGTATTATCAAAAAGAAATAGAACAAACTGCTTGTGAAATAGCAGGTGGCACTCAAAAAGTACCAGCTCAAAGATTAGTCGATTTTATAAATAATAAACAGTCATCCAATATTCCTGATACATCTTATTTTCCTGGTACAACTTCAACTAAAATAAGTGATATCCTACCGGATTTTGTAAATACTAATCTTCAAGAAGGATTTATACAGTTTGGTAAACAAATGAATGGCTACTTAACTAATGAAGCGGTAGTTCATACACCTGAAAGTAGAAGTTCGTCACCTGTCAGAATTCTAAGAGATAGTGAAACATATCAGCACCCACAAATAGAAGGATTATTTCCTTGTGGTGAAGGCGCAGGTTATGCTGGAGGAATTATCTCTGCTGCTATTGATGGAATTAAATGTGCAGAGAAATGTTAAATTAATGATGATAAATGTACTTAAGTACGTAGAATCGATTAAAAAACGTTAATTATTAGCGTAATAATAATGTTGAAGCTTTTATTTACAATTTTCAAAAAACAATAGACATAGTTTACATATTTTAATTAGAAATGATAAACTTATTAATTAGATAAACATGCCCAGCAACTATTAAGTTAATTATAATTACGTAGAACGGCCACTCCCCTATTAAAAAAATATGATTTACAATTGGTTTTTTCATTAAAAACATGTAATTCGCTCCTGTACAAGAATTGAAAATTAATAAAAATAAAATAGGAATCTGAATTCTTAGTAAAGATTTCCACCAAGAATTAAATCGGCACCGCATATTATGTATAATATGCAGATATAATGGTATAAAGACTATACCTGCATGCAAAAAGTAGAATTCAAAATAGAACCATGGTGAATTACCAATTGTTAAAACTGGAGTTATAATAGCATACCCTCCTGCTAGAGACGCAATAAATACCATCCATTCAAACATCCATTTTTTTTTATTTATTAAAACAATTATTCCAATGATTAAGGAAATATAACAAATTTGAAAAGGTAAATTTTCTAATAAATTCCAAGTATTATTTTTAATTGTAATTACATTAGTAATTACATACATTAAAGAAAATAATAATGCAAATATATAAGAAGAGTAAGATTTCACTTGATTACTCTTGCCATTTAAAGACACTAAAATAACAGTAATAGTAATTACTGAAAAAAGTAATCCAATCCACCAAACTGTTGTAAATATTTCAATAGGTATATCTTTTGTCAATTTATCTTAGAATCAACTTATGATTAATAATACTCTTTTCTGATTGTAGTTCAACAAAATATATTCCTTTAGCAAAAGAAGATATATCGATTTTCAATGTAGTTTTACTATTAGTTTTTATTATTATCTTTTCATCTACAATATCACCAAGCACATTGTATAATTTCATATTTATATTTTCAGAAATATTTGACAATTCGATGTTTACAATTCCTGTTGTAGGATTAGGATAGATATTAAAACTATTAGCAAACAAATTATCTATTTGAGAATGAATTACAGTGTAAAAAACAGTATCACTTTCACAATCATTATCGTCAGTTGCAATCATCCAGTAATCTCCAGCTCCACTAATTTGAATAGAAGAGGTAGTTTCTCCAGTATTCCACATGTAAGAAGTTGGATTTCCTAAAAGAGTATTTGATTGTAATACATTATTGTTTGAACTGATTGCAACGTCAAGATACAATAAACTAACTTCTGTTGAAACGATACTGTCACAACTATTAGTAGAACTTAAAGTATCTATAAAATTTCCTGATGAATTATAAGTATTCCCTCCAACTGAAATTGACTCCCCATCACATAAACTAACATAATTGTAATAAAAAGTTGGAGGTAATACAGTAAGTAAGGTATTTATTACACTATCGCATCCAAGTGAAGTTTGCAATACATCAAAATAGGAACCAGGAGTATAATAAGTGTTTGAACCTATATCATAAAATTCACCTTCGCAAATAGTTTGATTATTAGTATTCGTTAAAGGATTTGAAATAATTAAATCAGTAATTATAATACTATCACAACCAGTCAAACCTATAGTATCAATATATATGCCTGTAGAAGTGTAATAATTACTCCCAACTTGAATTCCTTGTCCACTGCAAATATTAAAATTTTGAAAATACTGTATTCCTGCTCCAACATTTAAATTAGTAGTTTGTATACTATCACATCCATTAGATGTAATAAATGAATCAACATAAGTTCCTTGATTAGTATAAGTATTATTTCCAATAATAATACTATCACCATTACAGATCGAAATATTTTGTGTTAAATTTGAAGCATTATTAATTATTGCTTTAACTTCAGACACACTAGAATAACAAGATTTTCTTTTAACTTCTAAATCATAAAAAAAGTAATAATACCCATATGGATCAGTACTTGCACTAGATTGCGTGATAGATAATAAATTGTTAAAATTATATGGATAATTTGCTCCACTATTATTTCTATACAAACCACTGTTTTGAAGTGCACCAGCAGCAACACCTAGCTGCATATCATTTCCAATTGGAACGTCAAAATTTAGGATTACTTGTTGTTGTCCAGCAATAATATTTAATGTTGTATCATCAATAACTAAACCATTACTATTTCTTAATTCAAAAATAATAGTGTTGGAGGACTCAGCATAAATAATAGCTGACTTAATTTCACATTCTTTAGAAGCATTAAATACTAGATGCTGATCATTATTAAAATAACTTCCACTTCCAATTAAATTGTTTATTGCACCACCATTTATAGAATTAAATTGATATTCTGATTGCACATAATAGGATGTTGTAGTATTAATGACAGGAGTTGTAAAATAATTACCAGTATCTAATATATTTTGTAAACTTAGATCATCATACCATTGTACAATTCCAGAATTTGAATTAACAAACAAATCAAAGCTTGAAGCCCCACATGATGTGTCATTAACAGTTTCCAAAGACAAGTCAAGTATAGTAATTGCATTATTTATAACCAAACTATCTGAACCATATGCATTAGTAACTTTTAATTTTACAGTATATGTTCCTGGATTAGAATATGTATGTATAGGGCTTTGACTAACAGAAGTATAACCATCACCGAAATCCCAAAGCCAAGATACAGGCCCATTGCTAGATAGGTCAGTAAATGATATAGTAGAATTACAACTCAAACTATCACTAAAATTAAAAGCACTAACAGGAGGAGAATTTGGAAATGCACAACTCCAATCAACTGCAAAACCGGCTTCCTCTAAACCCCCATCTGTATCTAATAAAACGGTAACTGAACCACCACTCGAAATTATAACACCTGGACTACCTGTTAACACATTACAGTATTGACCTAATGAAGGTGCTGTTGCATCTGGACCATCAAATATTTCAAGATAATCATAATCACATGTTGAAGAACCATTACTTGGTTCTTCAACATCAAAAAATGAAAAATTTAAAGTTATTTGGTTACTTCCTGGAGGTGAAATAGTCATTGAAGAACTACTTGATGGATAATAAGCACCACTTGGTCCTCCAACGTCATATAATGTTCCATTACACATGTTAAGTGTTCCATTACCTGAATTTGGCAACGTAATAATACAAGGGTTACTAGCATCAATGCTAATAATATGTTGCTTAATTATACTATCAGTACCTAATGGTCCATATGCAATTAATGATACTGTAAAGGTTCCATAATTAGTGTAAGTATGTGTAGGGTTAGCCAATATACTTGTATTGCCATCTCCAAAGTCCCAGTAATATGAATTTGAGTAATATGAATTATTTATAAAACTTACGTTTGCTGGTAAAAAACAAAAAATTGAATCAGTATAAGAAAAGTCTGCACTCGGAGGGGATGTGATATCAAGACCGATACTCCATAAACCTCTGCCATAAGTTGCTGCAAATAATGTATTAGACTGATGTTGCATTTCAAGTTCATTAACTATTACATTAGGAAGTGAATTTTGGTTAAAAGGATTCCAATTACTAATTGTTGAGTCAATAGTCCAAACACCCAAATCTGTTCCAATATAAACTGACTCAACCGTACTACCTTTATCTATTTCAATACAATTTACAGGAACATTTGGCAGTGAATAAGATATATTATTCCAACTATTACCTCCATCTAAACTTTTATACACTTTTTCCCCAGATGTATATCCAGAAAGCGTTACCCAAACTATATCTTCATCATTTGGATTTACAAGTATATATGTAATTGTTTTATTTGGCAAACCATTATTATCAATTTGACTCCAACTCCCCCCTCCATTAATGGTCCTAAACATATCTGAACCATCACTAATATAAATTCTATCAGCATCCGATTTTGAGATACCTATCTCATCAATTCTGTTACCATTAGTTTGGTTATTAGTTATTTGATTCCATGAATTTCCTCCGTCAGTACTTTTAACTAACTCATCATAGCCAATATAAATAATATTTGGATTATTTTTATCTAACTCATATGGTGTTTCCCAGGCACCATTACCTGTACTAATAGTAGAAAAACCATTACCACCGTTAGTAGATTTCCTAATATCACCATAATAAAGTGCACCATACATTATATTAGAGTTTGTATAATCAATAATACATTCCATGCCATCACCACCAATTACAGCGTCCCAAGTTGTATTCGTTTTTAAAAATGTACCATTATCTTGTGATCCTGTAATTACCTTATCTTGAACAGTTTGTGACACTCCTAAACTATAAAACTGAGTAATATGGAGGCCATCAGATATATCAGTCCAATTAATACCATTATTAACTGAAAAATAAAGTCCTCCGTCATTACCAGAATAAATATAGTTGTTTAAGGGATTATATTTTAACATATGCTCATCAGCATGCATGTAAGTTGTACCACTAGCACCATACCAATGTGTATTAATATTCCAACTTTGTCCACCATCAGTAGATTTCCAGCAATTCACACCTCCAACAAAAATAATATCTTCATCAATAGGGGATACTGCAAAGGCTAGATCATACCACGCTTGCCCTCCATTATCTGATCCATCAAAATCCCAACCTAGTAAATTTGGACTATTAGATTGTAGTGTCCATGTCTGACCTTCATTAGTAGATTTATAAACTCCATAGAATCCATTATCATTACCTCCAAACATTGCATAAACAACCTGAGGATTATCTATTGTAACTGCAACACAGGCCCTTACAACATCACCAGTAGATGGTAAACCAGAACCTGACTGACTCCAATTAACTCCATTATCAATAGATTTATATATCGACGTATTTCCGTTTGAAGCACCATAAATAATACTAGTATTTGTAGTGTGAAATTCAATATCAGTCATATTAATACCAGAATACGTATGAATAAATGAGTTACCAGCATCAATTGATCTATAAATACCATTACTAGTAGCTACAATTATTATATCAGTATTTGCTGGGTTTATTAACACTCTATTTCCTTTATACTGATTTACTACATCAAATGATAAACCAGTAGAATTAAATGTATTTCCACCATCTAAAGACTTCATTAGACCATAAGAATAAGTATCTCCACCATCCCTATCTCCTGTTATAATATAAATTTGATCTGGATTGTTTGGGTTAATAGCTATATCAGAAACGCCTAAATTCGTTAAAAAATCTGTGCTTGTTTGCCAATTTAAACCTCCATCAACTGACTTCCATAACCCACCTGCAGGTGCTCCAATGTACAATGTGTTAGCGTCCGTTGGATGAAACGCCACCGTGTTAACTCTTCCAATACCTCTCTTGTTACCATTTGACTGTAGAGGGACGTCATTAGGGCCTACTTGTGTCCAGTTACTGTTTGGTAACATATTTGAATTATTATAATCTTCTAGCTTATTGTATTCTTCTAATAAAACCTTAGGACGAAGGATTCCATCTGGATATACGCGTGGAGCAATAAAATTCTCCCATCTTTTAAACTGCTTCCAACCCTTTCCTTTTTCAATAGTTTTATTCTCCCAAAATTCTTCAAATTCTTGTTGAGTTTCATAAAAATTCTCATTTGAATCTTGCATTTTATCTATCCAACTCTGTGAATAAACAAGAGATGGTATAAGTAGTAAAAGAAGTAACTTTTTCATTTCCTAGGATTTATTTAGTAGCAACTATTTTTTTTATCGTACCATCACTATAAATATAAAGCAATGTAGTTTTATCTACAACCTCATCAACATTAACCAATCTACCCAACAAATCAGTTATTTTTACTAACTCAGGTTCTATTGCATTTGCATTATTAATTGATGTTGTGCTAGTAGAAACTTCATAAAGCATTAAATCATCAACTGCTGCTTCAACCAAGCTTCCCCCATCTAAATTTTGGCCCAAACGCAAACTATCTGAAGCAATAAACTTAAGTTGGATATTATTTGTTAAATTTACATAATCAGTTATACGAAAAACAAATTTTCTCCAGCTAATATCCGAACTTTGATTGTTTTCAACATAATGCCAATTTACTCCATCATCTGTAATAAGTACTTGCCACCAATCTGCTCCAGGATTAGCACCACTTGCTGGGCTATTTGTGTACCATCTGTAATAAGAAAAAGCAGGGTTAGTATATGAAGTTAAATCATAATAAGGCGATAGCAAAGTTGTATGCCCACCATCAACATCATTTGTTCCTAGCCCATCATTAATTGAAGCAGCATTTCCAGTAAAAGCACATTGAACCCCCCCTATTGTGTGCTGAGCATCAGTCTGGCAAATTGTTGAAGGATCTGTTGGATCTGCAAACGAACCTATTGGCGAACCTATCTCCCAAACTCCAGTAGTTGCATTATCATTAGTTGCACCGGTTTGCCAAAAACCAAAATTAAAGTCAAAATCTTCTTCTTCAGACAGTTCATATCCTACTAATATAAAGTAAGGTAAATTTGCGTTATTAATTGGTGTTAAATTTGAAGCAACTGGTGTAACTCCTGACTCATTTCCATAATTATCAGTTAATGAAATGTAGTAAGCAATTACAGTCCCATTTGGCTGTGCTGGAATAGTTGTTGTAAATGAAGATGTACCGCTCATTGACATATTAGTCCATGAAATAGCATCATTTAATTTGTAATAACAATTAGCAGAACCAAGAGCCCATGGATAAGTAAGCCCTATACTTGCATTTATAACAACTCCAGAATTTCCATTTGCGACACTTACAGGATTATGAGCTATCACAGCATTAGATAATAATGTGATTCCATGTAATGCGAATGCACTTATAATTTCAGTATCATTTGGTGTTCCATTTGTTAAATTAGCATCATTATCATCTGCATAAAGAACTTCAAGTAACAGGTCTGTATAAATAGAACCCTCGTCACCATCTGGACCATCAACCCCGCTATCATATGTATACTTAAATAAATCAAGCATTTGGGTCATATCAGCAAGATTAAGGTATAAATCCCAGAATGCACCAGCAATAATTTCTCCATCAGCATGAACTTCACCAACTAAATCCTGTGGATAAACTTTTCTATCTTGATCATATCTTCTAACAGAAATATTGGGATCAACTAAGTCCCATCCATAGCCAAGAACTGGAGATACTGTTAATGATAGTGCCCATACATCAGCAAATCCTTCATTTAAACCACCGTTTTGCATGCCACCACCCCAGCCATTTCCGTTATAATGATCAGCATTTATCGCATGTCCATATTCATGATAAACAACATCAGGAATTTTAGCTGTTGCGTGACACCCACCGCCTTCAGCATAGAAATTAATTGAATTGCCATCAAAATAAGCATTACAACTTCCAGCTTCATCGATATTAGTTTCCATAGGCTCGTTTAGTATTCCATTAATAGGGTAGCTTGGAAATACGTCTAAGAAATGATCATGAATATTATTAACAGCTTGATATGCAGTTCTTTCTTGAATTGTAGAGTTAGAATTATCAAAAACTATACTATTGTTAGCTGTTAAGGGTTCAAAAATATCAGGTGTAGATCCACTAGTTTCAACATCAGCATAACGTCCTTCAAGCTTATATTGTACTTGGGTTCCAATATTCATAGGCAGCACTACATCACCATTATCATCAGTGTAGTAATTTATATTAGTGCTTTGGTCTGTAGCTTTTAAATATTTAAAATTCTGAATAACTGTAGGATTATTGGGATTAATTGGATAAACTTCTCCAGAAACTGTAGCTGTACCTGTTGGGAGAACTTCATACATTACTTTATTTTTACGCATCAAAAGATCTCCATTATTTGCGTCAACATAACAAATATAATTTGCTGGCCCTGCTCCTATTATTGTAGAAAAAGAAATTTCATAAACTAAATGATATTGATATTTTCTGTACTTGGGATTTGCTAAAACTTTTAAATCATCATTAACAATAATATTAGAAATAGTATTTGAGATATTAGAAGTAGCACTAGCAATAGCACTTTGCAAATTTAATGTAGGTGAAGTACTAATACTTATATCGTTGAACACATCCAATCCAAAAGCAAGCAATTCATTATTAAGACTAAATTTAGCATACAGCTTACTACCAATAACTTCTAAATTATTATAATATTGAACATATGTATTATTTATATACTTATCATTCTTAACAGATGAGAATTCTCTTAAATCACTTGGTAATACAAAATCTTGCAAGGCTAGAAAGGACTTTATATCATTTACAGGAATTGGAGTTCCAAAAGCTCTATGAGGCATTTGATTTCGTTCATTAAAGATAACAAACCAGTTAGGGTTATTGTAAATAAAATTTTGCCACAATTGAGCACTCCTTAATTGCTCCTGATATTGTTTATTAAGTTCAGATTTAACTTTAAAATATCTTACTTCATATTCATCTGTATGATTATGTTTTGTTGCAAATAGTCCAATAGATATTATTGAAAATAACATTAGTGAAATTACTGTCTTCATATATTTATTTTTTTTGTAAAAATAAGATTAATTCATTAGAGTATCAAAATTATTATTAATATTTGAATTCAATATAATTTTTTGCTTATCATACGCTAATTGAATATTTTTAGGTAATTCTTTATTTACATCATCATGCAATCCCATAAAATGAGATATATGTGTTAAAATTGCTTTTTTAGGTTTTAATTCTTGTATCAAATCAACTGCCTCATAAAGAGTTAAATGTGACAAATGTTTATTTTTTCTAAGAGCATCTAAAACTATTAAATCTGCCCCTTTCATTTTTTCTTTTTCTTTTTCAGGAACTTCACTTACATCAGTTAAATAGACAAAATTATTTATTCTAAAACCGAATACTTGCAATTTATAATGCAATACATCTATTGGAATAATAGTTGTGTCATTAATTTTAAAAGGACTGTTTTCTATTAAGTTAATATTCACTTTAGGAACGCCTGGATAATGATTATTAGAAAAAATATATGGGAACTCCATGTGCAAAGCATGCTCAGTAATTTTTGTGCAATATATTTGCATGTCCTTTTTCCACTTATAATTAAAAGCACGAATATCATCCATACCTGCAACATGATCTTTATGATGATGTGTAAATAATACGGCATCAATATTTTGTACATTTTCTCTTAACATTTGTTGCCTAAAATCTGCACCTGTATCAATTACAATGGTCTGACCATCCACTTCAATTAAAACAGAAGAACGCAACCTATTATCCTTTGGATTATTAGATTTACACACTTCACAATCACAGGCAATTACCGGAATTCCTTGCGACGTACCAGTTCCTAATAAAGTTATCTTCATTTTATTTTTCATCTAAGCCTACAAAATTATAGATAAATACGCTTATTTTAAAGATTATCTGCATAAATTTGCATCTTAATCTTTCAAGGATCAAAAAAATGACATCTAATGTAACTTTAACTGCAGGGCAAAAAGCATTACAAATTAATCTTAATGATACCATTTATGGTTCATTTGTAGAGATAGGTGCCGGACAAGAAGTAGCTCGAAACTTTTTTAAAGTTGGATCAGCTTCTGGTACAATTGCTAAAACAATGTCAGCTTACGATAAAGATTTCTCTGATGCAATTTACGGTAAAGAAGCTAACGGAAGGTATGTATCCAAGCTTAGATTAGAGAAAATGTTGGATCACGAATATCAACTATTAGACCAGAGATTAAATAGAGATAATTACAAAGAAACTCGTTTTTTTATTTTTGCTGATACAGTTTCCACAATTAACTATTCTAAAACCTTAAAAGGACATGGTTGGATTGGTTTAAGATTCCAAAGAACTCCTGATGAAAAACCTTCTGACTTTATTTTGCATGTAAAACTGAATGATCAAGATGCAAAATTACAACAAGAAACAGTAGGAATTATTGGAACCAACTTGCTTCATGCTTGCTTTACTCAGAACGACCCTAAAATTATCTTAAAAAGTATTTATGATAATTTAAGTAAAGATCAATTTGAGATAAATATGGTAGAAGTTGTGGGGCCTGCATTTGAAGATATTGATAATAGATTATTGAGTTTAACGCTAGTAAAAGAACGAATGACTAATGCGGTGATTTTCACTCCAGATGGGGTTAATCAACAACCTTCAGATATACTTTATAAGAAAAATATCCTTACAATGAGAGGGAGTTTTAGGCCTGTTACTAAGGTTAATATTGACATGCTTGAAAAAGGGCTTGCTAGTTTTAAAGAAAATAAAAAAGTAGATGAAAAAGACATACAGATTCTTTTTGAAATCACTTTAAGTAATTTAAAAGCGAATGGTAAGGTTAATGAACAAGATTTTTTAGACAGAGTTGATATTCTTTGCTCATTAGGTTATACTGTAATGATTTCTAACTATAGAAAGTTTTATAAAATTATTGAATATTTATCTCAGTTTACTAAATCGAGGATGGGATTAATATTAGGAGTAGATAATTTAGTCGATATGTTTGAAGAGCAATATTACCGGAACTTAAATGGTGGAATTATGGAGGCATTTGGTATTATCTTTACAAGAGACATTAGATTTTACCTTTACCCATTCAAGCCTAAAGAAAATACTGAGTTATTAAATAGCAAAAATATTCCAATTCACCCTAGAGTTAAGGGTTTATACAACTATCTTCACAGCAATGGTCGTATTGAAGATTTAGATTTTAACCCTAATGTTTTAGGAATATTCTCTAGGGAAATTCTAAAAAGAATTAGAGCTTGTGAAGTTGGCACTTGGGAAGATTCTGTACCAAATGGTGTAGCTGAAATAATTAAAGAAAAGAATCTATTTGATTCATCAACTTGCAATCTTTAATAAATACTAAAAAATACAATTAAACTATATAATGAAGAGACTACTAATTGCACTTTTAATCATTCCTACATTATTACTTGGACAAGATAAACAAAAAAAAACGACTGTTAAAACAAAAGTTGATGCTTGGAAAGGAGCAACTAAAAATGAAGTAAAATTTACAGGTTATATTTCTGGTAAAGTTAAAGATACTGATAATAATAAAGCATTAGAATATGCAACAATAAGTTTAATTCACAAGAAAAATAATAAACTGATTGAAGGTACTATTACAGATAATAAAGGAAGATTCCATTTTAAGGAAATTAATGTTGGAGAATATATTATTGGAATCAGTTTTATTGGTTTTGAAAATAAACAAATTGAAGCAACAACTTCAAAATCAAAACCAGACTTTAAAGATAATAATATTACACTAAATCGAAATTCAAAATTACTTAGTGAAATTAATATTGATGAAGAAAAAGCAATTTATGAAAGTAGAATTGATAAGATTATTTACAATGCAGAAAATGATTTAAACGACTCAGAAAATGATGCCACTGATGTTTTAAGAAAAGCTCCTCTTTTATCGGTTGATTTAGATGGTAATGTAAGCTTAAGAGGTAGTAAAAATATCAAGTTTTTAGTAAATGGAAAACAATCATCATTCTTTTCTTCAGACGTAGCAACCGCTTTACAAATGATTCCTGCTGATCAAATTAAAAGTGTTGAAGTGATTACTAGCCCTGGCGCAAAATATGATGGTGAAGGAGATGCAGGGATTGTAAATATAATCACTAAAAAAACTAAAATTAACGGTTATCAACTAAGCAGTAGTGGCTCTATTGGAAGTAAAGTTAATAAGTTAGGTGCAAATTTAAAATTAGGGAAAGGTAGATTTGGACTTTCTGCAAGAGGACGTACTTATTTTAGCTGGCCAGGTAGAATTGGCACCAACACTTATGAAAGGTATGATTGGGATGCAATAGTAAATGGCAATCGATTAAAAGAAAACTATCTTTATCAAGAAGGCTCTTCAGAAAATTATTACAATGGATACAGAGGAAATATTAGCGCTTTTTATGATTTAAATGCATATAATTCTATAAATTCATCTTTTAGTTTTGGAGGGAGAGTTATGCCTTTTAACGATACTATGAAAGTAGTTTATGTAAGTAATGACTCTACTCTTTCATACTCTTCAGAAAATTATACTAACAAAACAGACAACACTCTAAATATGGAGTGGACAACAGATTACACTAAAACTTTTGCTGAAAATGAAGATAGAAAGTTAAGTTTTGCATTTCAGGTTGGTGGTGATTTAAATGACGGAATGACAATAATAAATGAGAATGGAGATATTTCTTCAAATGCTAATGATGAAAAGGTAATAGAGCACACTTCTCAAATTGACTATGTACATCCTTTAGGAGATCATAAGCTAGAGATTGGAACAAAACTTATTATTAGAAATAAAGAGATGGTTTACTCCAACCTCTCGTTAGGAGTTTATTCAAATGCAGATGTATTTAATTATTCTCAAAATGTACCCTCAACTTATATATCAACTGAAATAAGTTTACCTTACGGATTGGGACTAAAAACTGGATTAAGATATGAGCAAACAATCCTAAATGGATCATGGGATAATAACTCAACTGATAATTTTAAAGAATCATATTTTAACTTTTTACCCAATCTCGTTTTATCTAAATCATTTAGTCCAATGCGATCTATTAAATTTAGTTATAATAACAGAATAACAAGACCTGGTGTTAGACAGATTAATCCAAACTTAAATAGTGTTGACAGTAGAAATATAACAATTGGTAATCCTAGTTTAAGCCCTACACTTACAGAACAATTTGAAATTGGAATAAATAGATTTGGTAAAATAACTCAAGGAAGTTATCAATTTTATTACAAACACTCTACTGACGTAATTGAAAAACTGTTAAATATTTCAGATGATATTTCCACATTTACTTACAGGAATATTGGTGAAACAAAGCAATATGGAGCTTCTTATTTTGGATCAATTCGATTTAATAAATTTTCTTTTAGGGGGTCACTAAATCTTTATCAATACACTGGTAGAGATGCTAGTTTAGGATTTAATGACTGGACAGATCCAGTATTACTTTATAGCTATAGTATGGGAGGAAATGTTGATTTAGGAAATAACTGGAAAGCTGAAACTTTTGGTTTTTTCCGTTCCCCATCTCAAAGCTTACAAGGCTCTACTACTACTTTTAGTATGATGAGTTTTGGAATTAAAAAAACATTTAAAAACAAAAGGGGTTCATTAGGCATTAGAGTTATTGAGCCATTTAAAGCTAACAAAGAGTTTACAACTGATCTTAATGGAGAGAACTTCTCCCAAAAATCTATTAGATCTATTCCATTCCGTTCATTTGGAATTAGTTTTAAATATACTATTGGAAAATTAAACTTTAAATCTACTAATAAGAAAACATCAATTAAAAATGATGATGTAGAAGAAGAAAGTAGTGGGGAGTATTAATCATTAATTAATAAAATTTGGTGTATTTTTACTAGACCCTATTAGACATGACAACACAAAAGGAAACCTAAAAGGTCTCTCACTATTTTATATATTAAATAAAAAATTATTTAATATATTTAAATTTGAGAACTGAGATATGCAATAAAAATGTTTAAAGTAGTTGTTTCATTAATGTAGTATCTGTTTCTTGTTAACCACTCCATCATCAACTTCTATTTCTAAGAAGTAAACTCCTTTACTGTAAGACTCTAAATCAATTGATTTAGTGTACTCACCAACAAATTGTTGTAAGTTTTCAGTATAAACAACTTCACCAACTACATTGATTACTCTAACTTCAAGATCCTGTACATCTTCAGATGTGAA